>Ga0247840_10005446_pt1 | contig 19164 bp, 18 predicted proteins | sample LaCruzMarch2015__FD_192404 | JGI IMG/M metagenome (GOLD analysis project Ga0247840, IMG submission 192404) | Freshwater microbial communities from meromictic Lake La Cruz, Castile-La Mancha, Spain - LaCruzMarch2015_17m | ecosystem: Environmental > Aquatic > Freshwater > Lake | place: Spain... | reverse complement strand
AGATCGTCTCTCCTCAGAAAAGGAGGAAATTATTCTTTCAATTGTTTGCGCTGCTGAATTTGTGTGTACAGAAGCAAAAACTAAGTGACCGGTTTCAGATATTCTAAGAGCCGCATCGATAGTTTCTGGATCTCTCATTTCTCCTACCATAACAATGTTTGGATCTTGTCTTAATGCAGATTTTAAAGCTATGTCCCAAGAGTGAGTATCTAAATACATTTCTCTTTGTTCTATCAACGATTTTTTATTTACAAACATGTATTCAATAGGATCTTCAATAGTAATAATATGTTCTGATCTTGTTTCATTTATTCTATCTATCATTGCTGCCATAGTTGTAGATTTACCATGCCCAGTAGGACCTACTACTAAAACTAAACCTTGCTTTAAGGCACAGAGGTTAGCAATTGTGGGTGGTAAATTCAAGGAATCTAAAGAGGGTACTCCTATTGGAATTATTCTCAAAGCAAGGGAGGGATATCCTTTTTGGTAAAAGGCATTAACTCTTACTCTAGCGCTAGTACCAAGGCTAACAGAAAAATCTATTTCTTTGTTTATTTCAAATATTTCTCTTTGTTGTTCTTCTAATAGTTGAGTTAAAATATTTTCTAAATCATCAAGTGTTAAGGCATCATATTCATCTAGAGTTTTAAGTTGTCCTGCAATTCTTACAATTGGTTTTGCCCCAATAGAAAAATGAAGATCAGATACTTCTTTTGATAAAGTACTTTCTAATATATGTGTTACGTTTAGTTTCATAATTTCTCCTTCATAATTATTGCCTTGCTACTCTCATAACTTCTTCAAGTGTAGTGGTACCTTCTAAAGCACGCAACATGCCATCTTGTATCAAAGTTATCATTCCGTCTTCAACTGCAAATTTATTTATAATACTAGAGGGACTACCTTCTAATATTTCGTGTGCAATAGAATCACTCATTGTTAACAACTCATAAATACCAACTCTACCTTTATACCCAGTGTTATCACATTTAGGACAACCCGCACCTCTAAATAAAGTTTGTTTTTCTTTTACTTTTACAGCAGCAATGATTTTGGCAATTTCTGTATCTTTTGCCATAAGTTTGGTATTTGCAGAAACTTGGTCAATTATTTCTTTTAAATCTCCTTGCATCTCTTCAGGGGGTTCATACTCTTCTTTACAATAAGTACATATTCTTCTTACAAGTCTTTGCGCCAAGGAACCAACCAAAATAGAAGCCAAAAGGAACGCTTCAACTTTCATATCTAAAAGTCTTGGAATTGCCCCCGCCGCGGAATTTGTGTGTATAGTAGATAAAACTAAGTGACCAGTTAAAGCCGCGTGTACGGCAAGTTCAGCTGTTTCACCATCTCTTATTTCTCCTACGAATATAATGTTAGGATCTTGTCTTAAAAATGATCTAAGCCCTGTGGCAAAAGTTAAACCTGCTTGAGTATTTACTTGTACTTGGTTTATACCCGATATACGTATTTCTACTGGATCCTCAAGTGTTAATATATTTACTCTTGCAGTATTTAGTTTACTTAAAGTAGAGGCAAGTGTAACGGTTTTACCCGAGGAAGTAGGCCCTGTGGCAAGAATCATTCCATTTGGTTTTAAAATAATTTCTTCATAACGGCGTAAGGTATAACCACGCATTCCTAAATCTCTAAAAGTATAAATAGTACCTTCTTCTTGTAATAATCTAATAACAACCTTCTCACCAAAAATGGTAGGTAGGGTAGATACACGAAGATCAGTTTCCGTTTCTCCAACTTGAACTTTAAATTGTCCGTCTAATGGAATTCTTTTTTCATCAATCTTCATTCCAGAAAGTATTTTTATACGTGCAACAATGGAGTCGTGCATTTCTTTAGGTAAAGTTCTTTTTTCTTCCAAAATGCCATCGATTCTGTATCTCAATCTTGTTTTATATTCACCAGGTTCCAAGTGGACGTCAGAAGCACCACTTTTAACAGCCGTTTCTAATATCATAGATACGATACGAGCAATAGGTGCATCTCTAATAGTGGCATCCGTTAATTCCTGGCTACCTTCTTCAATCTTTAGTGTAGTTTCAGAAAGGCTTTTCATAGCCTCACTAATTTCTTCGGTTAATTCAGTTCCTTTTTGTGATTCAAGTACAGATTCAATACTTTGAGGTGTAGAGATAAACGGTAATACTTTGTATCCTGTTTTTCTTTCTACAAAATCTATTGTGGGTAAATCCATGGGATCAGCCATTGCCAAAGATAAGTTTTGGCCATCCAAAGCAAAAGGTACTATTATATGATTTTTTGCAACTGTTAAAGGGATTAAATCTAAAAGTTTTTGATCAATTTGAGCAGGATTTAATAAAATATAAGCAATACCATAAAGTTCGCCGTAGGCTTGTGCATAATCATCAGCAGAAACGTACCCTCGAGATTTAACAATATCTTCAAGATTTTTTCCGGTGTTTACATTTTCGAATTTTATCGCGGATAGTTGGTCAGCCGTTAGGTGACCTTTTTCATATAAAATATCAGCTATTGTTTTTGTAGTATCTAAATCGATCATAGGGCAGAATCATACCTACATAAATATCTAATATGTATGTATACATTTTATGATAACATCCATTTTTTATCTTGTATAATTATTTGCACTCGCTAATTTATCTATGCATAATATGTGTATGCAAACATTTGAAAAAACAGAAAATATAGAGATATCGGTACAAGAAAAATTAGAAAAAACTTATGAGGAGCTACCCGGTATATGCGATACCCTAGCCAAAACAGAACCACTTAGACCCTCAGAAAGAGACAACTTAACACGAAGAGAAGCACTTGAACAATTAGCTAAAAGTTTATTACCTATAAGAGAATATTTTGGTATCAAAAGTTCTTGGTCAGATGAAACTATATTAAGAGAAGTAGACTTTACTAAGTCTTACGATCTTAGCCCTGATATTGTCATTTTTGATAAATACGGAAGTAACCCTTGTGCTATTGAATTACGACGCCCCGATGAAAAAACCGAATTTTCAATTGCCCTAATGAAACAAGATAAAGATAAAGGAGTAAAGTTCTGCTTTAATGCAGAACTAATGCCTAATGGAAACATACTACCAAACAAAGATATCGGTTTAATTGAATTTTTTGAAAAAGGCAGAGAATCCTATCAAATAGGTGTAGATAATACAGGAAAAGTATTATTTATGATTAAAATGGAATACCCAACCGATGATAAAGATTTTCAATTTATGGGATCTGCAATTCCAGCAAGAGAAAGACTTAGAATTTTTCATAACCATAAAGTTGAAACAGAAACAGGACCAGAAAACGATCCACAAGCAAAAGAAAATAAAATGGACTACGAAGGTAAAATAGATCTAGTAAAATTTATGCAAAATCTTAAAGATGGCTCAAATAAAGAAATAAACATTGAAGATTATCTAAATATAGCAGTATAAAAAAAAGCTTAAAAATAATCCTTAGTATCAATACTATATAATGTAACAAATATGTCACATGTAAAATTAATTTTTGGTGGAAATAAACTAAATAGAGAAGAAGAGTTATTTAAGAATGTAAATATAAAATCACCAGATGTTTTAGTAGTACAAAAAGAGGATGAAAAAAAATCCATTGGTATAGACAAAATACGGGAAGGCATAAAATTTTTACAAGAAAAACCATTTGAATTAAAATTCAAATTTTTAATTATTCCTCTAGCAAATATTTTAACGCATGAGGCACAAAACGCTTTACTAAAAACCTTAGAAGAACCTCCCATTTACGCAGATATCAGACTTGGTACAAAAGCAGAAAAAGATTTATTGGATACAGTAATTTCAAGATGTACCAGAGTTGATTTAAACAAAAAAACCAATGTAAAAAATGATCGAGTAGGGGAGAGTGAAGAAAAAAAGCCTGAAAATACTTACGACTATATAGTATTTAAAAAAAGTAATGTTGGTGAAAAATTAGATTTTGTAGAAGAATTAGCCAAAGAAGAAAAAGAAGACATTATTGAAATTTTAGAACAATGGATCAATTCAGAAAGAGAATTTTTAATTGCAGGTAAAAGTAAAAACACAAATTCCATTGAAACACTTATTAAAATAAAAAACGATTTAGAAAATACTAACATGAACACAAAATTCTTAATGGAGTTTTTAGCTATAAATAGTTAAAAACTTGATAGAAACAAATAACCTGATATAGTATATAAGTTATGGCAACAAACAATAATTACTCATCAGATCAAATACAGGTACTCGAAGGTTTAGAACCAGTACGAAAACGTCCAGGTATGTATATTGGCTCAACAGGCCAAGAAGGTTTACACCACTTAATTACAGAAATCGTTAACAACTCAATGGATGAGGCAATGGGAGGCCATGCAAATCACATAAAACTTGAATTTTTTAAAGACGGCTCTGTTGCTATTTATGATAATGGTAGAGGTATTCCTTACGATATTAAAAAAGGATATGGAGTATCCGCATTAGAACTTGCTTTTACAGTTTTACACGCGGGAGGAAAATTTGGAGGTGGAGGATACAAAGTAGCATCGGGTTTACACGGTGTGGGTGCTTCTGTTGTTAATGCTTTATCCACATGGTGTAGAGTAGTTGTCAAAAGAGGCGATGAAATTGTAGTACAAGAATTTAAAGATGGTGGAAAAGTAGCACGCCCAGTTGAAAAATTAAACCTCAAAAAACCAACTGTTATAGATGCAGAGTGGGGAATTGATGTTGCAAACTGGAACTACGAATCAGGAACTATTGTTCATTTTTTACCAGACGAAACTATTTTTGAAACTGTTGATTTTAAATACAAACATTTTGTTTCTCAATTAAGAGAATACGCTTATCTAACCGCAGGAATTAGATTCGACTTAATCGATCATAGAACAGACCAATCATATGGGTTTTATTTTGAAGGTGGCGTAAAAGCATACCTAACAGCTTTAAATAAAAACAAAAAAGTATTAAATCCAAATGTATTTTATGTAAAAAGAGATTACGATGATGTAACAGTAGAAGTAGCATTACAATACAACGACTCATTTGGAGAAAATCTTTTATGTTTTGCAAACCATTTAAAAAATGCTGAAGGTGGAACACATTTAACAGGATTTAGAACCGCCTTAACTAGAGTAGTAAATGAATACGCCAGAAAAAACAATATTTTAAAAGAAAAAGACGAAAACCTTTCTGGAGATGATTTAAAAGAAGGTTTAGTAGCTGTAATATCAGTAAATTTAGATTCTGCAGAATTACAATTTGAAGGTCAAACAAAAGGAAAACTTGGAAATACAAACGTTAGAGCAGCAGTAGAAAACGTAGTAAAAGACGCACTTGCATCATTCTTTTTAGAAAGTCCACGAGATGCAGCAGCAATTGTTGAAAAAAATGTTTTAGCATTAAAAGCTCGTATGGCAGCAAAAGCCGCAAGAGATACCGTTATTAGAAAAACCGCCCTTGAAGGTGGTGGTGTATTACCAGGTAAACTAGCAGATTGCTCTAAAAAAGATCCATCAAGAACAGAATTATTTATCGTAGAAGGAGATTCTGCAGGAGGTTCAGCTAAACAAGGTAGAGATAGAGAAATTCAAGCAATTCTTCCTTTATTCGGTAAACCATTAAATACAGAACGCGCTAGACTAGATAAAATAGTTGATGAAGCCAGACTTAAAACATTAGTCGTAGCCCTTGGAGCTGGAATTGGTGAACAATACAACCCAGAAAAATTAAGATACAACAAATTAATTATCATGGCCGATGCGGACGTAGATGGAAAACACATCGTATCATTGTACTTAACATTTTTTTACAGACACATGCCTGAACTTATCGAAGGCGGTCATGTATTTGTAGCAGTTCCTCCTTTGTACAAAGCCATATGGGGTAAAGAAAAAAGATACTTATTTGATGAAGCAGATAGAGAAATATTTTTAAAAACACCAAATGGTCCAAAAGCAATAATACAACGTTTTAAAGGTTTAGGAGAAATGAACGCAGACGAATTGTGGGAAACAACCATGAATCCAGAAACCAGAAGACTTAAAAAGATACATATTGAAGATGCGGCACATGCAGATGAAATATTTTCAATGTTAATGGGAGAAGAAGTAGCTCCAAGAAAAAGATTTATCCAAACCCACGCAAAAGAAGCTACAGTTGACGTTACGTAGTTTAAAAGCAAATATAAATGAATATTTTTCAAGAGAAAGAATTAGATAATTTCGAACCTATTAGACACGAAACTTTAGAAAATCTTAGAAGTGATTTGATTACAAATTTCCCAAGCATAAAAATTATTGAAGAAGAAAATAGAGATAACAAAGGACAACAATCAGATACCTTTTATATAGAATACGAAATAGATAAAGAAAACTATATAAGATCTGTGGTAAAGACTCCAAAATATTTAAAAGGAATTTATAAAAGTAGCAGCGAAAGTTTAATAACTCACGAATTTAACATGTATAAAAAGGACTTAAAAGGAGTAGATGGCGTACCGAATCTTATAGGTTTTAATGAAAATTCAAAAATATTACATCTTAGTTTTATATACTCTCACATAAAAACTCAAGAAGAACTAACAAAAACCAACCCACTATTATTAAATTTAGAAACATTAAAAAGCCTTCAAGAGATACATAAAAGAGAAATAGCCCATACAGACTGTTTTTTAGATACTTTAAAGAATTATGGAACCATTGCTCAAAATTTAATTTTTACAAAAAGTGCCACAGAAAATTTAAAAGTTAAAATCATAGATTTTGGACACGCTTATAAAAACAACCCTTCGGAAAATTTTGAAGAAGATAGGAAACAAGATTTAGCTAATATTTTAACAATACTAATTAACCATGAAAATAAAACTAAAACTGAAAATAAGGACGAAGAAAAGATATCTGAAATAAGTAGTAAATATGGTTTAAGTCTAGATACCTCAGAAAAAATATATACAATTTGTACCTATAACACCCCTATAAACTTTACAATCGAAGAAGTAGACGATTTGATAATAGAAATGGAAGAATCCTTAAAAGTAAATTTTCCTCAGGATATATTAATAAAACCAACATTTATACCCAAGGGAATGGTTACAGAAAACTCAAAATTCACACAAGCATTAGACATCTTAAATAAAGTAAACAAATATTTAATAAACTACTAAATACACCAACTAGTATTAACAAACCTTAAAATTAAAGCTATAATTACCAAATCCCATGACTAAACTAGAAGCACTTCAAAAAGAACTATTTGCCCTTAGAAAAAAACGTACCGAAATTACGTTTGAAAAAGGTATGATCGCAGAAGATAGCAAAGACTTAAGAGAAAACGGCGCATACGCAATTATGGAAGAACAAGAAAACATGATTACAGGAAAGATCAGAGCAGTAACACTCGAGATTCATGCCTTAACAAAAAAACCAATCGATAAGAAAACAATAAAAAAAGACACTAAAAAAGTAGAACCCTTAAAACCACATAAATGGCTATAATGAGCTACACGCAACTTACCCCTTATGCTAAACTAACGATATGAAAATATACATTACAGGACATATATCTCCCGATTTAGATTCAATTTCTTCTGCTTACACTTATGCAGAATATTTAAAAAAATCAAAAAGATACGAAGGTATAGAACTAATTCCTGTAAGAGTAGGGGAGCCCAACAACGAAACCCAGTTCGTATTTAAAAAACTAAACATTGAGTTACCAAAACATTTAGATGAGTACAAAATAGAAGAAACCGATGGGTTCATATTAGTCGACCACAATGAAGAATCTCAAAGATATGAAAAAATAAAATCCGAACAGGTTTTAGAAATCGTAGATCATCACAAAATTAATGTGGCATTCACATCCCCAGTTAGAATAGACGTAAAACCCTTTGGTTGTACAAATTCCATCATAAACGAACTATTTGAAATGTACGGAATAGAAGCTTCCAAAGAAACAAAAGCATTAATGTTATCTGCAATTTTATCTGACACAGTTGGCTTAAAATCTAGTACAACAACAGGATTTGATTCTGAAGTAGCCCATAAATTGGCAAAAGAGTTAGATATGGAAATAGAAAGATATACATTTGAAATATTTAAAGCTAAATCTGATTTAACAGGTTTAAGTGTAGAAGATATTATCAAAAAAGATTTTAAAATATTTGATTTTAGCGGTACAAAAGTATTTATAGACCAAGTAGAAACTGTAGAACCAGAGGAAGTATTAAAACATAAAGATGCCATCATCGCTCTATTAGATAATATAAAAGCTCAAGAGGGTGCAAGCCAAGCATACGTGATTATTACCGATATTTTAAAAATAAATTCTCAAGCAATTTATAGTACAGAAACTGAAAAGCATATAATAGAACGCGCTTTTACCACACAAGGTGTTGATGGAATAGCCGATATTGGCCCTAAAATGAGCAGAAAAAAAGATATTGCACCTGCAATTGAAAAAGCTCAATGAAACAGCCACTAAATTATAAAATTATGGTATATTAGTTAGGCATGGACGATCAATTAACAGAATTAACTGAATACGAAGAAGAAAACGAAGACTCTTCCTCTAAAGATGAAGATAGTTTAAACTCCGTTGGTTTTACTACACAAGGTATTGTAAATACTAATATCACAGATGAAATGCAAAGCGCGTACTTAGACTACGCAATGTCAGTTATCGTATCCCGTGCATTACCCGATGTTAGAGATGGATTAAAACCAGTACAACGTAGAATCATATACGCAATGCAAAAAATAAATATGGTCCACTCGGGTAAATTTCACAAATGCGCCACAGTAGTTGGAGACGTTATTGGTCACTATCACCCTCACGGAGATAGCTCTGTATACGAAGCACTTGTAAGAATGGGCCAAGATTGGACATTAAGATATCCATTAATATTCCCTCAAGGAAACTTTGGTTCTGTAGATGGAGATCCTCCAGCCGCAATGAGGTATACAGAATGTAAACTTCAAAAAATCTCCGAAGAATTATTTGGAGATATTGATAGTGAAACCGTAGAATTTGAAATGAACGATTTACAACATTTTGAACCTACCTTCTTACCTTCAGCATTACCAAACTTATTACTAAACGGAGCATCCGGTATCGCAGTTGGTATGGCAACAAACATACCTCCTCATAATTTAGGTGAAGTAATTGATGGTATAAATCATTTAATAGACAGACAAGATGTTATTTCCACAGGTGAAATTGAAGACAAAGAGATTGTACTATTTGAAGGTAAATTAGCAGGAATACACGTTAAAATTATAAAACCCGATTTTTCATCAGAAGCTACAGTTGAAGATTTAATAAACTACGTAAAAGGACCAGATTTTCCAACTGGGGGTACAATTTATGATCAAAAAGAAATCATTCAAATGTACGCAACCGGAAAAGGTAGAGTAGTAACACGCGCAAAAATGGAAACTGAAGAAATGAAAAACGGTAGAATGAAAATTATCGTTACAGAAATCCCATACCAAGTAAACAAAGCTACATTAATTTCGAAAATCGCTGACCTTGTAAAAATGAAAAAGATCGAAAACATTTCTGATCTTAGAGATGAATCTAGTAAAACAGGCATGAGAATAGTTATTGAGCTTAAAAAAGATGCAATTGTAAAAAAGATTCAAAATCAACTTTATAAATTCACACCATTACAATCAACATTTAATACCAACATGGTTGCATTATTATTTAATGAACCAAGATTAATGACACTAAAAGCAACTTTACAAGAATTTATCAAACACAGACAACTTGTAATTATTAAAAGAACATTATTTTTATACAAAAAAGTAAAAGAGAGAGAACACATATTACAAGGTTTAAAAATAGCCTTAGATTTTATTGAAGAAGTAATTAAACTAATTAGAGCCTCCAAAGATGTTGAAACAGCGAAAGAAGGTTTAATTAAAAAATTTGGACTTTCAGAAATTCAAGCACAAGCAATTTTAGATATGCAACTTAGAAAACTTGCAGCACTTGAAAGACAAAAAATTGAAGAAGAGTTAAAACAGATATTAGAAACTATAAGCGACTACGAAAGTTTATTAGTATCTCCAGAGAGAATTATTGCAAAAGTAAAAGAAGAGTTAGTAGCAATAAAAGCTAAATACGGAAACCCAAGATTAACACAAATCGTAAAAGGTAAATTAAACGAATTAAACGATGAAGATCTTATTATAGAAGAAAAATGTATTGTTACTATTTCTGAAAGTGGCTATATCAAAAGATTAAAAGAAGACACCTACAGATCACAGAGTAGGGGAGGAAAAGGAAAAATTGGATCAACATTAAGAGAAGAAGATTCAGTAGCAACAATAAAAATGTGTGATACACATGATTGGGCACTATTCTTTACAAACAGCGGTAAGGTATACAAAATGAGAATTTGGGAACTTCCAGAGAGCAGTAGAATAGCCAAAGGTACTCCAATTGTAAACTTTTTGAGTATTAGCCAAAACGAAAAAGTACAAGCATTTTTAACATTAACCAACGATGAATTAGAAAATGGAAAACAACACATATTATTTATTACAGAAAAAGGTTTAGTAAAAAGAACATCTCTTGAAGAATTTGCTAACATAAGAACATCAGGTATTATCGCAGTAGGATTAAAAGATGATGATAAATTATCATATGCAGACCTAGTAACAGATAAAGATGAAGTACTAATAACTACAGCACAAGGACAATCAATAAGATTTAAAATGGAAGATGTTAGACCAATGGGAAGAACCGCAGGCGGAGTAGCTGGTATAAAATTGTCCAAAAAAGATGATTACGTTGTAGGTAGTGTAGTTTTGAAAAAAGACACCAAAGATTTACAATTATTAACCGTTTCTCAAATGGGATATGGTAAAAGAACAAAAACAGAGGAATATAAAGTACAAAACAGAAGTGGTTCCGGTATTAGAACCTATAAAGTAACGGATAGAACAGGTACATTAGTATCCGCAAAAGCTGTAATAAACAAAAGTGCTACCGATATATTAATCGCAACAGAGAGTGGTAAAGTCATAAGACTTGGCACAAAGGATGTTCCTATTTTAGGTAGGGATACACAAGGTGTAAGACTTATCAAACTTGATACAAAAGACAAAGTAACTTCTGTGGCTTTATTAGAAGAAGAACCAGAAGCTGTAGCGGAATAACGTTTCACGTTTTTTCTGGATAAAATAATTTTCAAAATAATCCTAAAATAAAATGTTGCAATACGAAAAAAATTTATTTGATAAAGGCATAAAATTTATCGCTGGTGTTGACGAAGTGGGTAGGGGACCGCTTGCAGGACCAATGGTGGTAAGTGCTGTAATTTTAGATTTACAAAGCATATTTAACATTGCTATTAAAGCAAAAAGTATCGTTGGGATGCCAAATGATGAGTTTTTGTCAATAATAAATAACGACGTCGAATACCAAAAAAACTACGGAAAAATAAATGACTCAAAAAAAGTAACCGAAAAAACTAGAAATGTTCTAGCAGACTTCATAAAGGAGAATTGTATCTCTTTTTCAATAATTGAAATATCTAATACAGAACTTGATGAAATCGGAATTAGCCAAGCAACTCAAAAAGCATTTTTTAATTCTGTAACAAAATTAAAAATCAATCCAGAATATATATTTACAGACGCATTTAAAATAAAAAATATTTCTGACAAAAAACAGACTAACCTAGTGAAAGGGGATAGCCTGAGTATCTCTATTGCTGCGGCATCTATCGTAGCAAAGGTCCACAGGGATGCTTTAATGGTGAAATACAGTGCAATATACCCTGAATACGGGTTTGATGAGCATAAAGGATATGGTACAAAAAAACATCTGGAAATGATTAAAAAATATGGTGCGTGTGATATTCATCGAAGAAGTTTTGAACCTATAAAGTCTTTGTTAGGGTAAGTAGTGATTCAAAAACATAAGGTGTTAAGAAGTGTTAAGGGCGGGGTTGCTAAAAGCAACCCCGCCCTAATCAAAATCAAACATCTCCTTAAACCTTATTTTTTAGAACGCTTAGGAGGCACAAGCCTGAAAATAACCCAATTATGCAAAAGGGTTACTTTGGTACTTAATGTTCTACCAGTTTTATTATGCTCCTTAGCGATATCCCTGGCATGCTTAAGTATAGCTGCCATCAACTTCGAGTCCCGTTCATAATATAAATCACCAAGATTTATACCCGAAGGATAATTTATTGGTACTACCAACTCATCGGGCTTTGTTGGGTTTGTAAAGGCACTACCAAAAGTAATCTTATGCCCAAAAGCATTCATATCTATCTCCTTTTATGCCTTATTAAAAACCACACGATCAATACGAAATATCCCGGTTTTTGTGTCAACTTTAAAACCTTGTTGCATAATTAAAACATAGGCTCTTATCTTAATGGCATCTTGATGAATGGGACTTAATTGAATCCAGGGAACTTCTGATTCAAATGGTACATCCACAGTTTCTGCCTTTTCAACCGGCGGGTCAAAAGTTACACTAAAGGACAATTTTAAAGTGTCTTTTGCACTCATATCAGTATCTCCTCTCAATATTGGTATGAAAGATAAACCATTTTTTCATGGCTTTAAAACTACAGTCTTTAAACTTTACCTCAAAACCTTTTTCTTTTGATAGTCTTTTTAAATATACTTGAGCAATCTTTCTTGCTTCCAAAACCAAAGACTCTGCAAGAGGTGCCTCCAACTGCGATAATACCTCAGCGACAAAAGTATTTGTTGGCAGCCTCAAAGGAACTACCACTTCATCTGGGGCATTATCTGGTACAAAAGGTTCTCCTAATACAATGTCAACGCCATTTACTTTCATAATCACTCCTTTAGATTTCTAGCATATCGTAGGATACAGAAAAGTCTCTCAAAAATTTTTATCAGTATAACTGAAAAATAGCATTATGTGTGGAAGAAATATGATAAATGACGTTCTTCTCGGAGCGAATAAAAATTAAATTAATTTACTAGGAATATCAACAAATAATTAGCACTCAGTACTCTAGAGTAGTGAAGACACTTTATTAGGCTCATCTAGGTTATCTACCGCAATGTTACCAACAGGAGAGTCTACATCCTTATGAAATTTCTTGTGAACGTCCTTAAGTTGGGCATTTGTGACATGTGTGTATATTTGTGTCGTCGAAACATTTGAGTGACCGAGTAATTCTTGTACTGACCTTAAATCCGCGCCCTCACGCAGTAAACCCGTTGCAAAAGTGTGTCTTAAAGTGTGAGGTGTAGCATCTATAGAAATACCCGCTCTAGCAACGTATTTTTTAACCAAGCGCTGTACGCTCCTTGGTGTTAATCTCAAAGATTCACCATCTAAATCTCCTTCATCCATTTTTTTGCCGCTGTACCGCACAAAAAGAGGGTTAAAAGGGTCATTTCTAGTTGCCAAATAGCGCTTTATCCAGTCAACAGCCGACGTAGAGAGATAAACGACTCTAGCCTTACCACCCTTACCAATAACTGTAAAATCTCCCGATTTTAAATTAACGTCATCTTTATTGAGCGCGACAAGCTCGGACACACGCAGACCTGTGCTAAATAACGTATCCAAAATAGCACGATCACGGACACCAGATTTTTTGTTCAAATCCTGAACCTCAAAAAACTTACCTAATTGATCCTCATTAAACACTTTTGGCACACGATCAGCGTCTTTTCCAAGCAAAATTTGATCTGGAGAAATCATATCAATTTCTTCAATTACTACTAAATACTTTAAAAACGCCCGTAGAGCAACTAAAAAGGTCTTTTGAGTTGATCTTTTAAATTCGTGATGAAACTTAAAGCTTTTCCTTCTATTTAAATAAATTCTGTAATCTTTAACAGTCTCAGTATCTATATCGCTAAGCTTTACTTTTTCGGCGTTTTTATAGGAAGTTAACCAACCGATAAAATCGTATAAATAAAAGTGATACATTTTGATAGTATTTTGAGAAAGATTTTTTTCTAACTCACAATATTCTAAATATCGTGTTATTACGTCAGGTATGTTTGAGTTAAGTGATACTTTAGCCATCTTTTTATTAAAAACGCCTTAAAATCGATTCTAGGGGCTTGTATTATGCCAGTATATCAACGACTTTAAGAAAGTAATTATCTTGCTTAATTATTACATTAAATCAAGCAATAATCAAAGAAAAGCGACGTTTATATAGAGTTTAGGGCTAGGTGACAACAGGCAGGTGGCTTAAGGAAGGCTCAAAAACCTATAAAAAGGCGGTATAAAGCCAAATAGTCAAAATTCCAAAATTCGAGAAATTAAAACTGAAAGTAGAGTTGTAATTGTTTTAATAATAATTAATTAAATAAATAAGAATATTAATTCAAAGATTAAAAATTTAATTTCAAATGTAAAAGTAGGGGAATTACAAAAGCTCAAATCTCTACAACTGTAACGTCGTATAATGTATGTTTAACGACATTGAACTACCAAAAATAAACAGAAACAGGAAATACGAAATTAATGGACATGTAATTGGTGGGGAATAAAATAATTAATTAATTATTTAAATTAGCCAAATAATTCAATTAAATACAATTAAATTGATTTAATTCTCTATAATTAAGGGCCTATTTTTGAGGGTGCTCTAAAAAAGGCTAAATACCTAAAAGGGCTAAATCGTACGTACAAGTTATCCACAGCCCTTCTCCGAGATATGACAACACTACAAACTGAAAACTATGACAATGACGCCATAAAAAGTATGACAAACCTACATCAGAGAACTATGACAAACGCGTCGCAAAAAGTATGACAAACCTACCGAAGAAATACCAAATTAGCACCCCATAGTAAAATGTGCTAAAACAATACTCAGATTTTTCTTCTATACCTCTACTCTACCTTGCCGTATCAACAAAAACGCCTGTTTTTATTAGCGAAATAAGACTAAAATAATAAAAAAAACAAAAGAAATAAAAAAAGATTGGTATAAAAATTTGTCGGTAATATCGTTCTTTAAATGGCTTTGAGTATAATTTAGCCCAAACATCAATACCGAGGCTATAAACAAAGCCCTTAAAAAGGACTCGGTAGGCATAAAAGACACCGCTATGCTTGCTACAAAAACCAAAAACCCTACTAATATATTTAAAAATACAAATTCCCCTACTCGCATCTTCTTTAAATCTTTATCAAAAGATAAAATCCAAAATTGATAAAAACTAAACAAAATAGATGAAATAAACATTAAAATACCTTGCCAGAAGAACAAAAGGTTTAGTTTTGAAATAGAAGCATACAAAGGAATTGCCATAATAACAGAAAGTATCTGCCCCCAAGTACTTGCAACACGATATAAAGGTATTTGCTCTTCCCTATCTTGTACTACAAATAGAACATTATCAACAAATGCCACTATATAGTATAAAAGTGAAAATATTAATAAAGCACCGACTTTAAAGATATAGCTTAGATTAGGATAAAAATAAAAGAATAAAGTTGCCGAAGTAACAAGCTGAAATGGCAAAATGGATCCATAAACAACATTATTAAGTTTTACATTAGGGTAATGAGCAATCAATAAAAAGATCAATATAAATAAAAGACTAATGAATAACTCTAATACAACACTATAATCAAAATGGATAAACAAAATATACCCAAAAACCAAAAAAAGTAGGGTCTGTATAAGGTAACGTTTTTTTCTACTTATAATTAATAATCTGACCATAGCTGTTCAAGGTCCTTTTTGATAAAACAAAGAGCCATAGCTACCCCGTCATTAGCATCATCTGATTTGATGATCTTATCTAATTCTAACATTTCCTTAACAATTTCTTGCATTTCAGATTTTGAAGCTCTACCATAGCCAGTTAAAGACTTTTTAGCCTCTAAAGCGGTGTATTCAAATAATTTCATATCTATATCTGCTGAAGCTAATAAAGCTACTCCACGCGCCTGTCCAACTGCTATTGCTGTTTTAACATTTGTATTAAAAAATAACTTTTCTATTACCATAATATCGGGAGAATATTTAGTTACAATATCGCGTAAATGATCGTGAATAAACTTTAACCTCTTTGGCATTGGTAAATCTTGGTGAGTAATTAATGTATCCACTTCTAGTATTTTAGCTTTAGTATCCTTCTCAATATGAAGAACACCATAACCCATTCTTGCTGTTCCGGGATCTATTCCTAATATAATCATAAATCTGCGTTAACGTATACTTGTTGAACATCGTCATTGTCTTCGAGTCGTTCACACAAGTTTATTAATCTTTCTTTGTCCTCTTCTTTTACATCTACTTTAAAAAGTGGGTTTTCTGGGTCAGCACTAAATATATAAGCAGTAGAGCCCATAGCTCCTAAAGAACCTCCTGCTTTGTTAAAAATATTACGTAATTCTGTAACAGTTCTAGTTCTATTATCAGTAATGGTTTTAATATAAAAAGCTTCGCCATTTGGACCATATCCTTCATATATTAATTCATCTAAGGCACCTTCATTACCAGCACCTGTACCTCTTAATATAGCTTTTTCGATGGTTTCCTTAGCCATTCTGCCGTCTTTAGCTGTTTCAATAGCTAAACGTAATGCAGGATTAAGTTCAGGGTCTCCTCCACCTTGCCTTGCAGCAACAGAAATTAATCTACTAACCTTGGTAAATAAATTACCACGTTTAAAATCTACTATAGCTTTATCTCTTTTTGTGGTTGCCCATTTTGAATGACCTGACATACAAGATATATTACCATAATAAGCTAAGGGTACCCAATAGTTAAAATGCGGGCATTGACAATTTCTAATAAATCAGTAGAATTTTTTACTGACATGGAAACTAATTTAGTAATCTTAGAAAAAAAAGCAATCGACGCAGCCCTTAAGAATGAGTGGGAAAAGGCCTTAGAAATTAATAAGGAAATATTAAAAAAACACCCTACAGATATACATACAAAAATAAGACTAGGTAAAGCTCAAATACAAACAAAAAATTTTAAAGACGCAGTAGCCACATTTAAAAACGTATTAATTGAAGATCCAATAAATAAAATAGCCAAAAAGAATCTTGAAATAGCTAAAGAAGGAAAAGTATCCAAAATAGCCATCCAACCAAGAAAATTGATAAAAGAACCAGGAACAACCGTAGAAACCCAAGTACTTACAACTAAAAAATTAAGTTTAGAAATCGGACAAAATCTAAATCTTACAGTTAAAAAAGATATCGTAGAAGTATATAAAGATACTACCTTAATAGGTACTATAGAAGATAAAGATATTATCAAAAGCTTAAATACAGCTAAAGCAAGTAAAATAGTTTTTGAAGCCAATGCTATTAAACAAAGAGATAATAAAATAATGATAATATTAACAGCAGAAACTCCTATATTTAAAGCTGATAAACAAGATATTAAACCTTACTTCAAAAAAGGTACAATCGAAGACGAAGAACCAGAATTAGAATTTAGTACCGAAACAGTAGAAGAAGAGTAATAAACTTTTTCATTTATTAAATAAATACAAAGAAGGCGGGCTCGTAGAGCCCGCCTTCTTGATAACCATTTTATTTTTTACTTATCTCAAATCATCATCCTCTAAGGCAAAAGGTGCTAAAGGTTTAACTTCTTTAACAGGTTGTACTACAGGAGCTACAGGAGTTACATACGCAGGTGGGGTTGCCACTTGTGGTGTAGGTGCTGCTTGAGGTTCTATGTTTAAAACAACGGGTGTGGAACCTTTATTAGTTAAATCCATTACAAATTCTTTAGGAGCCTCTACTTTAACAGCAGGGGTCTCTATTTTAGCAACGGGTGCTTCCACTTTTATCACTGATTTTTCAATTGGCTTTATAACTTCTTTAGGAGTTTCTTTTTTAGCAGCGAGTGTAGTACCAACTACAGGAACCACAGGTTCCAAACTTTTATCTAATGTAGCAAAAGGAGTTTTTAAATTACTTTCGGGTAAAATTACTTGAATTTTATCTCCTACTTTAATAAAGTTAAATTCTACAGCTATTGGGGACAATTCGTGATCACCGTATTGAGTTAAGGCGTAGAATTTTCCTTCTTTCTTTGATACAACAGCGTCAACCTTTTTTCTGGATACTTTTTCTACCTGTTTAAACATTTTTTTACCATCTTCTTCGTATATTTTTAATCTATCACCATAAACGATTCTGGATTTTGCGGCATAATTTGCGGGTACTTCTATTTTCTCATTTGCGTCTGTAATAACGTATTTACCATCGAACATCCCCTCTACCCCTGGAACGTCCTTTAGAGCCTCTTTACGAGCCTCTAATTGTAGCTTAGAGATAAGATCTTTAGTCTTATCTAAGTCTTCATATACAGTTTCTAAAAGTTTATATAATTTATCTAAATTTGTTTCTAACATTTTTCGCTCCTTCTAACAATTTTTTAGTTACCTGAGTAATTACTCAGGATGTTTACTATGGGATACATTATAGCATAGTAGAAACAAAAATTCTTCTACTAAATACAAATGTCATTATTTTCTAGTACCCCCAGATTTTCTAAAGGTTTCTGAAATTGCCAAACCTTTATCAAAAGTCATATCCCACCATTTAGCTATCTTAGCCTCAACATATTCACGAGGTGTTCCGTAGGTTTCTCTACTTAAGGCAATTACCTTTTCTCTGTTTCCTGTCTTAGGGGGCAAAAACTCAGTATCTTCCCAAGGTAATAAAATACGTGCTGAAAAAGGCAATGAGGTCATTCCGTCTATCATGATCTTTATATACATATAAAATCTTTGCAATGTATTTATATCTTCAGGAGTGTTTGGAGCAAATTCGTTTGCCATAACTCTGGCATCCTCTGAACCCGCTGCAAATGTAGCAATGGTACCAACATTACCCATAACGGCGTGTAACACATCTTCCTCTAATTGCGCTGTATATTGGTTTGTTAAGTACAACCCTAAACCATATTTTCTAGATTCAGCTAAAATTTCGCTAAAACTACCGGTTGCAAAATTTTGGAACTCATCAACGTATAAATAAAAAGGTACTCTGTCAGCTTCTGGAATTTTAGCTCTCTGTAAAGCGTAAAATTGGATCTTTGATACTAATAACGCCCCAAGTAAGTTAGCGTTATCTGCACCAATTTTACCTTTTGATAGATTAATCAATAAAATTTTCTTGTTTTGCATAATGTCTTGAATATCTATCGTGGATTTGG
>Ga0247840_10005440_pt1 | contig 19176 bp, 20 predicted proteins | sample LaCruzMarch2015__FD_192404 | JGI IMG/M metagenome (GOLD analysis project Ga0247840, IMG submission 192404) | Freshwater microbial communities from meromictic Lake La Cruz, Castile-La Mancha, Spain - LaCruzMarch2015_17m | ecosystem: Environmental > Aquatic > Freshwater > Lake | place: Spain... | reverse complement strand
TAATTAACAATTCTCAAATTAATATTTATAATCAAATACATTATAAATATGTTAAGATATAATGAATATCAATCTAATATATTATAAGTTTATAATGTGAATATTCTACAATTTTATAAAAGATTAATTCAATTATATTCATTATTTTTATTTATTAATTAAGCTTTTGTTGCTACGCAACATTAAAAATTCATAATCAAATATATTGGAATTTAATAAATATGATAAGTTTTTATAATTAAATTAATTAACAATTCTCAAATTAATATTTATAATCAAATACATTATAAATATGTTAAGATATAATGAATATCAATCTAATATATTATAAGTTTATAATGTGAATATTCTACAATTTTATAAAAGATTAAATGAAATATAATTTGAGAAAGTTAAAATGAAATCAATTCTATAATTTGAGAAAATTAAAATGAAATTTATAAAAGATTAAATGAAATATAATTTATAAAAGATGAAATCAATTCTATAATTTATTAAAAAGTTAAAATGAAATTTATAAAAGATTAAATGAAATCAATTCTACAATTTTATAAAAGATTAAATGAAATATAATTTATAAAAGATTAAATGAATTCTATAATTTATTAAAAAGTTAAAATGAAATTTTATAAAAGATTAATTCAATTCTATAATTTATTAAAAAGATTAAATGAATTTTATAAAAGATAGGCACACAACATATTTCAAGGAGGTTAATGAATAGTTCTTATATTTGTTTATTAAATTTAAATGGATTTAAGAAAATTTATGATAAAATATATTAAATGGATTTAAGGAGATTTATTGATAATTCGAGAACTGATAAAGATACAGTTCATTCATATTTGGAGACTTATGAGAAATTATTCAAAGATAAACGATTAATATCGACCGAAATAATGGAAGTGGGTGTTTTAAATGGGGGAAGTATAAAGTTATGGAATGATTATTTTGAGAATGCATCTATTTATGGTCTTGATATAATGGATATGAGAGATAGTATTCAAGATATAAAATATTATCCAAGAATTAAATTATTTCTAAATACGAATGCATATAATATTAATCCACAATCTTTTAATAAGAAATTTGATATAATTATCGATGATGGAGACCATCAAATATCTAATCAAATTCTATTTATTAAGAATTATCTTCCAATTTTAGATGAAGATGGGATATTAATTATCGAAGACATTCAAAGAATAGAGGATATTCAAATATTAATAAATGAAACACCAGAAGAATATAAGAAATTCATAGAAGTTTATGATCTGCGAAAAAATAAAAATAGATATGATGATGTTCTTTTTGTCATTAATAAAACAAAAAGAATTTAAGAATATATATATAAAGAAAAGTTAAAAATGAATAAAAATCATTATGTTTATGATAAATTATTCGCTTCCATTAAGGATAAGAAGATTGCTTTATTTGAGATAGTGAAAGGAAATGGAGAAGATATTAAAATATGGTATGATTATTTTAAGAATGGTGAAATATATGGAATATATAGTCAAGATGCTTATAATGAAGAAATATTAAATAATCGATTTAATAATAAGAAATTTAATGTAATAATTGAGAATGGTTCATATGATTTAAATACATTAATAAAATTTATTAAAATATATTCAAATCATTTAACATCAAACGGAATTCTTATCATTCAAAATATTCAATCCGTTAAATATCTTCAAATCTTAAAAGATGCTACTCCATTAAATCTCCAAATGTATATAGAAACATATGATTTAAGAGAATTAACTGGAATTTATGATGATGTTTTATTTATTATAAATCTAAATCAACAACCTCCTCAACAACCTCCTCAACAACCTCCACAACAATCTCCTCAACAACCTCAACAACCTCAACAACCTCCTCAACAACCTCCTCAACAACCTCCACAACAATCTCCTCAACAACCTCCTCAACAACCTCCACAACAACCTCCACAACAATCTCCTCAACAACCTCCTCAACAACCTCCTCAACAATCTCCTCAACAACCTCAACAACTTCAACAACCTCCTCAACAATTTTCTCAACAATCGATAGATATATATAAATTATTATTTAAGAGGAAGATAAATAATGATATATTTTTATTGGATATTGGATTAAATGAGGATATGATGAGATATTGGAGTAATTATTTTAAAAATTTGATAATATTTGGTATAGGAACGAAGAAAGAAATAAGTCAGGATTTAATGGAAAATAATAGGATGAAGATATATTTAGGGACTAGTCCATTTGATATTAATTTAGAAGGTTCGAATATTAATTTCAATATAATTATTTATAATTTTGAGAATGATTTAAAAAAGGTTTTATTTATAATAAATACATATTCGAAGATATTAACTAATGATGGAATATTAATTATAGAAGATGTTAAAGATGAAGATATAGAAATATTAAAAAAAGAAAATAAGGATATAGAAATATATAAAATAAATAATAAGAATTTATTAATAATAAATAAAGATATTTCGTAAATTAAAAAAGATGAGAAAATTAGCTAAAATAGACGAAAACGAAGTATTTTTTGATAAAAAACAATTTTATAATGAATATAATCAAATTAATTTATATGAAAAGTTGTGTGAATTAATAAATAAGTTTAAACAAATAATAATCAATATAAATAAGAGATAATTGACTTTATTTTGGAGAATTAGGATTTTATTTTCGTTCTTTTTATTTGCGATAAATAATTTATATTTATCATTTTTCACAATCATCATTTTAAAATTATTGGATTTAAATAATTCTTCAAATTGAATAATATCCAGATTATTATAATTATTTTCAATTAAATAATCTCTAAATTCGTCAATTATTAAATTCCTAATATATTCATCTGTTTCATATTCTTCGTCATTATCCATATTTAAATAGATATTAATATTTTTATTTGCTATGGATAAATATGACATTTATAAACTTTATTTATATTTAGAAATCATTTTTTTAAATCACTACACGACTTCGACATTCTTGTATGATATTTAATATGTTTTTTATAAATAAATTCTTCTTGTTTTCTGGAAATATTTGATAATTGATTAACAATCAAATTCAAATTTTCACCATTTATATCTCGTGTTTTAATTGATTTATTTAAATCAATATATATATAATAATTATCTATTTGAGTTAATATCACATAAATAATTATTATATTATCATATAAATTTTTATTGATATATAATAATAAATATGGAGTTATGAAATTATTATAGATAATACTAATGAATGAAATAAAAAACAATAAACAAATTTCTTTCGGCATAAATTAAATATAAAAATTATTTTTTAAATACATTTAATATATATGGATGAATATTATTATCATTTGTTTTATAAAGACATCTATTCAAATATTTATAAATAAATTTATCATTATTGATTTTATCATTTATAAGTAATTGATTATATTTCAAAACAATATTCCATATAGTTCTATTAGGATTTTTATTAGATGCTTTAATATAAAATAAATAATCATAATCTTCATTAAAAATTTTAAATGTATATTTGATTATATATGTATTTTCATTTTTAATCAAATATTTATATTCATATTTATAATCTTCTACAATTGAATAAGTTTTATAATTGAAATATATCGAATTATCATATTTTTTAATTCTCATCAAATTTGAATAATCATTCTTCATTAATACTTCATTAAGATACATAAAATTAGAAACACAATTCATCATATCTTTCTTAATTACAATCTTATAATTCGTTATATAACAATCAACAAATATCACTAAAAACAATAAATATTTCATATTTGTATTAAAAAATTAAGAAGATTATAAAATAATGATTTTAATTATTTAAATCAATATTTTAAGCGAGATGCCCATCATTTCCAAAGAAGTTTCTTATCTGCTTTTGAGTGTGTATGATAAAGGTGTTATGCGATGTGCCTCCTATCACAAAGACGAAAATCGAGAATTCATCGTCTCCATTTTAACAGGTGAGAAGTTCTATTCTGTTCGTGAGTTTGTTGAAAGTATTAAAGGACTTTCTTACACGGATGAGACGGATTGCTGTTATTATGATGAAGATGCGAAAAGTTGGTTTCCACTCTATTTCCTTGATGATTGATTTTTGTTTTTTTTTAATAAAATTTATAAAGAATGAAACCTATAAAGACTTGAATTAAATAAAATACCATCATATTTTTTTTCATTTCTTCAATATCATTTTTCAAATATCTAATATCATTTTTCAAATCACCTAAATCATTTTTCAAATCACCTAATTTATTTATTTCTTTGATAATGATATTTCTATTATCTTTTGTAATCAATTCATTTAAGATTTCCATATAAAGATTTATATCTTTTAAAAAATATGAAGATTTTATTTTTTGGCGGAAAAGGTTGGATTGGAAGTCAATTCATCACTTATTTAAAAACGAAAAAGGTTGAGATAATTGAAACAAATGCGAGAGCGGATAATGAACTTTTAATAAAAGATTTGATATTAACTCATTCACCTACACATATTATCAGTTTTATTGGAAGAACACACGGAGAAGGTTGTAATACAATTGATTATCTTGAAGGAAAACTTTATGAAAATATTCGTGATAATTTCTATGCTCCTTTGGTATTATCAACATTAGCAGAGAAGAATAATATTCATTTTACTTATTTAGGGACTGGATGTATATTTAATGAGATTAATCCACCATCACGATTTTATTTGGAACAAGATAATGCAAATTTCTTTGGTTCTTCTTATTCAATTGTTAAAGGATTTATGGATAAATATATGAAATTAAATTCGAAAACATTAAATCTTCGTATAAGGATGCCAATAAGTTCTCAAAATCATCAAAGAAATTTCATAACGAAGATTGTGAAATATGATAAGATTTGTTCTATTCCAAATAGTATGACAGTTTTACCAACAATATATCCAATAATATATGATATGATGTTAAATAAAACAACAGGGACATTTAATTTAACAAATCCTAATTATATAACTCATAATGAGATATTAGAGATGTATAAAGAGATAGTGGATGATAAATTTGAATGGAAGAATTTTTCGATAGAAGAACAGGATGAAATATTAAAATCGAAGAGATCTAATAATTGTCTTAATACATCAAAAATTCAAACATTATATCCAGAATTTCCAGATATTAAAATAGCAATTAGAGATTGTTTAATAGAGATGAAAGAAAATTCTTAAATAATAATAGAAATGGATTATGAAATTATAAATGGAAAGAAATATAAGAAATGTAAGGAAAATCAAATAAGAAATCCATTAACTAGAAGATGTATTAATAAGGATAAGAAGACGGCGAAAAATTTGGAGAAGATATTAGAACAAAGACGACCTAAATCTTTAATTAAATATATAAAAAAACGAGAAAAGAAATTAATACCGATAAAGGAGGAGACACCACCAATAAAAGATAGAATATTATTATATTCAAAAATTAATAAATTATTAAATATAGATGTTAAAAGGGATGATTATTGTATATCTTTAATATCTAAAACACCTGAATATAAAATAGGTGATATTATTTTAAAAAAACAGATTGGAAATAGTAGTATGAATGGGATAGTTTTTTATAGTAATATTAAGAGATATGAATTAGCATCTAAATTAGTAATAGAAAATGATAATAATAAAAAGGAAATAGAGATATTTAGATTATTGACGGATGCAGTTATAAAAAGGAGATGTCCTCATTTTCCAATATTATATGGAGATATATTTTGTAATAAATTTGAGGATATTGAGAATATAAGTTATTATCCAAAGATTATAAGAATGAATAAGAATAAATCATATCATTTATTATTAACGGAATTAGCAAATGGAGATTTAAGTAATTTTATGAAAGAGATGAATAAAACAGATAATATTTATTTGAATACATTAGTTCAGGTTTATTTATCTTTAATATTTTATTATAAAGAGACGAAATGTTTTCATAATGATGCACATTGGGACAACTTTCTTTATTATAAAATAGATAAAGGAGGATATTATCATTATGAGATATTTGGTGAAAATTATTATTTAGAAAATCTTGGATATTTATGGGTAATATGTGATTATGATGCGTCAATACCATTTAAAAAGATTGAAATAAGTTTGATAAAAGATTTTGAAAGAATAATTTATGCATTTTTACCATCAAATTATTTAGGATTAATTAGATTGAAGAATTATAAAATAACATCAAAAGCATTAACTAAAATTAATTATATTCATAATACGATAAGATATTATAATGAGAAATATTCTCAAAAGGGAATGCAAATTATGATAATAAAATTATTAAAATCATTTGTTAAAAATGGAATATTAAAATCATCTATTAAATTTGGTGAAAAGATAATTAATGAAACTCCATATAAAATTAATATTACTCAAATATAGAATGAGAGAAGAGGATTGTAATAAAACTGAGATATTTAATCCAAAAACGAGACGATGTATTGGGAAGAATACGAAACAAGGAATAGAGATATTATTTAATAAGGATGATAAAGAAATTCATAAATTATATGAAAAGGTGAATGGAAAGATAGTAAAGAAATGTAAGAAACCGAAAATAAGAAATCCAGAAACGAATAGATGTGTAAATAAAATCAAAGAAATAAAAAAAAGAGAAAATAAAAAATCGAAAATAAATTCATTAGAATTGAAGATAGATGCGATAAAAAGAGTGAAAAAGGCATTATCGCCATTTATAAATCGTGTTAGTGGAAATATATATCATAGAAATAAATATTTAATATTAATAAGACGAGAATTGAATAAGAGAAAAAATGCGAATAGTTGTATGAAGGTTTATAAAGAAAATAATGATGGAACATATCAATATAGAATAGGTAATAAGATTATTTTAAAAAAAAGAATAGGGAGTGATAGTGTTTATGGAATAGTTTATTTAAGTGAATTTCGAGAAAAGACAAAGAAATTATTTACATTTGCGTCAAAAATTTATAAATTTGATACATATAAAACGACAAATGAATTAATGTTATTGACGAAATTTACAAATTTAGTTAGAAAAGATGAATGTCCGCATTTTCCAATAACATATGGATATATAATATGTGATGATATAACAGATTTAAATTATCCGGATAGTTTTATAAAATCGAATTCAAAAGATAAATCAATATCACAAAGATTTTCAAAATATCCATTATTAATTCAAGAGAATTTGTATGAAAATAGTCAAAAATTTATAACAACTTTTAATGAATTAGCGAATGGAGATTTATGGAATTTTTTTAGATTATATGGAGGAAATACGAAACTTTTATTAAATGCTTTAATTCAACAATTATTAGCAATCGTATTTTTTTATAATTATACAAATTTACTTCATACAGATACACATCCAGGAAACTTTTTATTTTATAAAATAAAATCAGGTGGATATTTTCATTATAAATTATTTGGTATTGATTATTATGTTGAAAATCTTGGATTTTTATGGGTAATATGGGATTATGATTTATCATATCCTATTAAATTAAATTTTAGAACAAAAAGATATAAAACTATGACAGATTTTATGAAATTGATTAAATGTTATAAAATAGATAAAAAGGGAGGATATAATGATATAGAGAGTGTTGAAAAAAATATGAAATTATATAATATAATAAATAATTTTGTTTCAAAATTTATAAAATTTTATGATATTAATTTTTTTGATATATTTACATTAAGAAATTTTATAACAAATTTACCTAATAAATTATATGAATTTAATAAAAAAATACCAAAGATATTATTAAAAAATAATGAAATATCTGGGAAAAAAATAATTAATAAAAATCCTTATGAAATATCATTAGATACTTTATTTAAAGGATTAATTTAATAAACTAAAATTCCAAATATCACCTTTAAAGATATTAACACCTCTTTTTAATTCATCATTTTTTTCAATTGTTTTTTCAATATTCATATCTTTAATGATTTCTTCTACATATGGATAAACTACCTTTGATAATTCGATTGATGCTCGTCGTGGAACTATACTTGGAATATTAGAAACACAATAAATATTAGTTTTATTATATTTAATAATAGGATCATAAACAGGTCTTATTTTAGATTGTTCCGTAATTCCTCCTTGGTCTATTGCGACATCCATAATAATTGAATGTTCCATCATTAAATTCAACATCTCATCACTAATAATCTTCTTTGCTTTTTCTCCGGAATTATATATAGAACCTATGACAATTGTAGAAACCTTTAATAATTCAATTAAATTCATATTTGTCATTTCATAAATATAAAATCCATCTTTATTAATAAATTCCTTCATCTTATCTAAATCCTTATCCATTAAATTAATAATCCTATAACCCATCTCTTTTGCCTTATAAGCACTTGCTTTTCCTACATTACCAACACCGATGATAGTGATAATATCATTTCTATAATCTCTATATTCACCTCTCATATTCGTAATAAATCCATTTGCATTTGTGATGGATTGTTCTCCTGCGATGATAGACATAGGAGCTAAAATAGGATAAGTTCCATCATCTTTTTTGATAGTTTCATATGCGATACATACAGGTTTCTTCATAATCATCGCAGAAATTAATGAAGGAATATTTGCAAAATGGAAGAAGGTTAGGATAATATGATTATGATTAATAAAATCATATTCAGTTTCTAATAATTCTTTAACTTTGATGATGATATTAGATTTTTCATAAACTTCTTTTGCGGTTTCACAAATAATAGCACCAGTATCTATATATTCTTCATCGGTGAATAAAGCACCAATACCAGCATTTTTTTCGATAAAAACTTTGATATTTAAATCAACAAATTTTTTAACATCATCAGGAATGATGGAAACTCTAAATTCATTTGTTTTAATTTCTTTTGGAATTCCTATTGAATAAGTCATATATGATAATGATTAATAAAATCTTAAATAGATTTAATAAATATATGATAATTCTAAAATATTGATTGGTATATTATCTTTCTTTTTACACCTTTTAACATTTAAAACGCCGACTTATCAGGAAAAAAAATATTAAAAGTTTCAAAATATGGTTAGTACATAGCGTGGACTATGTATGAATTCTATTAAATGCTTCTGGTCTTCTTCCTGTTTCAAATATATGTTTTACTATATATAACATATTTTGAACTGCATTCTTATCTCTATTATGAATTATCTTGCATTCTTGCTTATCCTCTTGATGAGAAAGTAATCCATTAATAGTTATTTTTTTACAAGTCTTAATGTCATTTGGTTTATGACTTATTCTTGTTAAAAATGGTTCTATTTCGTTATGACAACAATTACAAAGTTTAGATGTTCTAAACTCATTTACTAAAAAGGTCTTATAACCTGCTTTTTTGAATAATCTTCTAAACCTTCTGCAAATAACAGGTTCTTTACCTTTCATATGATTATTACTTTTATCAAAGTCTCCCATTATACATAATGTATTTTTAGGTTCTCCAAACTTCTTATTAAAGTTTTTTATCATTTTAGTTTCACTTTTTTGAGTATTTATATATCTATTAAGTTTTAACTTTCTAAATAAAACCTTTTGATAATGAGTATATAACAAGTAGTTTAACTTATTTTTTTGTGTTATGTAATTTATAAACTTATCATAATCACAAGTCTTTTTATTATAGGAACTTAAAATTGTTTCTAATTCTCTAACATTTTTACCATCAATTATAGTCTGGTAATTTATATTATTTATTATTTTACTATACTTTTTAACTCTTGTTTCCATTCTTCTTTGATTTTGAGTATATCTAAATGTTTGTAATACATCATTATCATCTTTACTTCCACAATAGATTAAATCACTATAATTAGGGTCAATACATACAATTTTCTTGTTTCTTAATTCATCTGTTATAATTTCTTTTTCAATATATTTAATGTTTTCTTCTGTTTGTGTTTGATATGGATTAAACTTAAATGGTTCATTATTTTCATCTAATCTTATAAATAAAATACTAACAGAAATACCATCAGTTTTAATCATATAGTTAAATGTATAATGTTTCTTCTGGAAAATCTTACTTTTCAGATCAAATAATCTATCCCATAATTTATATTGATTAGTTTTTTTATCTTTTTGGTCTTTTCCTTTTTCCTCATTTATTTTCTTGTAGTTTCTGTAATGAGGTGTAGTGCTTTCACCTCCTAAAAAATTAGAAATTAAACCACAAGTATCTATACAAATATGTTTAGGAACAATATTACTTCTTAATGGTAATACATTAAACAACCTAATATTTTCATCATTAAAATTCTCCAATTGTTTGTTTATGTAAATATATGGTTTTAGATAATCAGAAGTATTAGAACATAAGTCATAATGAATACTATCTTTATCAAAAACTTGTTTATTAGGTAAAATATATTTTCTTTGTTCTATAATCCAATTATGATATTTGCTATCAGATTTAAACTCTTTTGATAATGATAATAAGTCATATTTAACTTTATTAAATTCATCAGTAAGTTCTTTATATTTTTCTTTTCTAATTTCTTTATTCTTAATTTGTTTAATTACATCCTTCTGTTGTTGCAAGTTGAATGATACATTTACAAACCTATATAAATGACTAACAAAATGTTCTTTGATGTTAGTAGTTATATTCTTCTCAATATCAATCGCTTCATAAGGTAAAATATAAGAAAGTTTATCATATAAAATAGTTTCATTATCATATATAGTAAGTTTATAAACATTATCATAGAATTCTTGTATTCTTTTTAATACATCACTATATTTATCTTCTGATGTACCGTATCAACATTATACAAACGCAATAGAAATGTTTTTTAGTATGCTAAAATCTAAATTACAAAAAAAGTCAGGGTTATTACATACTGAATTAAATAATAATATAAAATAAGTAATAAAAACCATACCAAAATCATATTATAAAAATATACTAAAAGGGACATATAATAGAAGTAATTATATGAAGAAAAAAGTAGTAAGAAAATATAAGAATTATAAAGACTAAAAAAAGTCGGCGTTTTAAATGTTAAAAGGTGTAATAAAAGAGATAAATAATTCATTATTATCAATATCAATAATTTCATCATTATATTTATTTAATTTAAAATAATCTTTTAATTGATAAAAGAAATAACATAAATCATTATCATTAGAAACTAAATTACCTGAATATCCTTTTAATAAATCGATTGTAAAAGTTTTTTGAATAAAAGCATTTAGATAAATATCTCCGTGATATGTATAAAATTTGATATTATATAATTCTCTGGTATTTAAAGATTTTAGAAAAATATCTTGTTCTTTTAAAAAGATATTTATATAATCATAATTAAAAACAAAATTAAGTTTATTTATAAATTTTTTATTATATTCATTCCATTTTATTTTATATGAATATTCAGTTAATTTATATTTGATATTATTTTCAATTTCGTTTTCTAATAATGTTTTATTTTCATCACCATTAATTAAAATATTTTTCATATATTTTAAAACGATATTCTTATTTTTTGTTTCTAATTTTGATTTTAATTCCAAATATTTATTATAATAAAAACATAATAATTTATGTTCTTCATTTAAAAATAAATCTTTATCTTCGATTGTTTTTCTAGATGAAGATAAACTAATTAATAATCTTTTTTAATCATTTCATCAATAGGTTCTAAATTCATTTAGAATAAACTAATCCTACTATATTAGATATATATTTATCATTTTTAATAATTTTAGATAGACTTCCAATATAAGTTGGGGATTTATGTAAATCATCATATTCAAACCATTTATTATTTGATTTATATAGACAGATATAATGACCTCCACCAATATTTCCAAAATGAATGATGATGGATGTTAAATGTAAATCAAATGAATTTTTTGGTAATTTGATGGTTTTTGAGGGAATTACTTTAATATTTAATTTAGTTGTTCCTGAATTTCTAAATATTTTCAATACTATTTTATTTGATTTTAGAAGGGATGTTTTAAATATATTCTTAATTAATATCTTCTTTTTTTCAATCAATAAATCAAAAGGAATATTATATACGAAATTATTATAATCGAATATAATATTTAATAAATCGAATATATCAAATGTGTCTAATTGAGATTTTTGCCAATCTTCTCTTTTATCTATTATATATTTATTAGGATATATTTTAATGAAATTCTTATAATAATCATTTAATAATTTTCTTAAAATAGAACAATTGTTTATTTTATCAATTTTCCTATTAGAAATAATATCATAAATTTTAATCAATTCCTTTCTAATATCATTTCCTATTTTATTCAATTCATTTTTATAATTATGTAATGGTGCTTTTAATAAAATATCCTCTATAAATTTATCCTTATTATGAAAAATAGATAATAAAGCACTATCAATATAACAACTATTCCTCTCCCAAAAGATATTAATCTTCTCATTCGCTATTAATATCTTTCTACCAATTACCCCATCCTTCTTAACACATCTTTTAGAAACCGGATTTAATATCTCCGTCTCCTTACAAATCTTCGCCATTATTCCTAATTATCCAAAATAAAAATGATTTAAGAATAAGGAATTCATAATCTTTATATCTTTTTTAATAAATTCTTTAACAAGTTAATTTATTAACGAACAATTCTATAATAAATTCTTTAATAAGTTAATTTATTAACGAACAATTCTTTAATAAATTCTATAAACAATTCTTTAATAAATTCATTAAATAATTCATTAAATAATTCTTTAACAATACTTTAATAAATTCTATAAACAATACTTTAATAAATTCTTTAATAATTCTTTAATAAGTTAATTTATTAACGAACAATTCTTTAATAAATTCTATAAACAATTAATTTATTAACGAACAATACTTTAATAAATATTTTAACAATCCTTTAATAAATTCATTAATAAATTCTATAAACAATTCTTTAACAATACTTTAATAAATTCTTTAATCAATACTTTAATCAATTCTTTAATAAGTTAATTTATTAACGAACAATACTTTAATAAATTCTATAAACAATTCTTTAACAAGTTAATTTATTAACGAACAATATTTTAATAAATTCTTTAATAAGTTAATTTATTAACGAACAATATTTTAATAAATTCTTTAATAAGTTAATTTATTAACGAACAATATTTTAATAAATTCTTTAATAAGTTAATTTATTAACGAACAATATTTTAATAAATTCTTTAATAAGTTAATTTATTAACGAACAATTCTATAAATAAATCTTTTAATATTTGTTTAAAATTTTTAAACTAAAAATAATTTTGGGCGAAAAGTTTAAAATATATAATTAAAATTCATTCCAAGAAAAGTTAAAAATATAGAAATCTTTTTAAACAATTCTTTATATGAATGAATAAATCTATAAAGAAATATAGAGAGAATGTCTTTTTTTGATGTTGAGATAGATGAAACAATGGATATATCTCATTTATTAAGTAAATCGATATTTCAAATAAAATATTTAAATAAGATTGATTTATCATCTTCATTTCCTTCATTAGATAATTATGAATTATTAGGAAGCACAGCAAATGCTATTGCTTGTTTAATAGAATATGATATAAATCAACGGATTTCAAGAATGTTTATATATTATATCGAAAGATTAAATACAAATTCTTATAATCTCTATAATTCCATAAATAATTTCTTGGAATTTGGTTATTGTTTATATGATGATTATAAATATAATCCTGATTTAATAAATGAAGAACCTTCCATAGATGTTTATAAAAAAGCAGAAAAAAATAAATATAATTTCGACATCATCAAGATTAAAAAAGATTTGAATAGTCTAATCCTTTCATTAATTAATAATGAACCTTTTATTGTCTCCATAGAAGTTTTTGAAAGTTTTGATATATCATCCACGTCAATCCCTATTCCTCTTCCAAATGAAAAGAAATTGGGTGCTATATCTATTGTAGTTTGTGGATTTAATAATGAAAAACAGATATTTATTATTCGTTTTTTAAATAAATATTATGAACTTCCTTATACTTATCTAATAAAAGATGGATATTCTTCCTGTTGTTTTATATTTATCTATCGTCATTTAAATATAAAAATAAATAAAGAATTATCTGTCATTCTAGATAATAAAGAAATAAAGAATGAAATGAAAAAAGTTGATTTAAGAAATAAATTTCCTCCTGCTTACGACCAAGGAAAAATAGGAAGTTGTTCGGCATTTGCTCTTTGTTCTATATTTGATTATGATACAATAAATTTTAAAGGTTCTCAACTATTCCTCTATTATAATGAAAGAGAAATGATAAATGAAACGAATGAAGATAATGGAGCATATTTAAGCGATGGAATATATTCTTTAAAATCAAATGGAATATGTGATGAAAAATATTGGAAATATGAAATCTCTAATTTATTCATCAAACCATCTAAAGAAGCATATGAAAAAGCAAAAGAAACATATCTCATAGAAGCATTTAATATCAAAAATGATTTATCAATTATTAAAAAATGGTTAGATAATAATGAACCGATTGCACTTGCCATATCAATTTTCTCAAATTTTATGGCGAGTAAATCAAAATTAACAGGAAAAATTGGAATGCCTTCGACAAATGATAAATTAATTGGAGGACATGCTGTTATTATATGTGGATATAATGATTATTCTCGTGAATTGATTTTGAGAAATTCTTGGGGAACTTATTGGGGAGATAATGGATATTTCTATCTTCCTTATGAATATCTTAAATATTGTGGAGATTTATGGATAATGACAAAATCATTTATTTAATTCATCCAACGATGGATAATAAGTGATTTTTATTTTCTTCTCCTCATCCATTTTGATTTCAACATATTCCATATTATCATCATATCTAACAAATTCATAAATCATAAATAAATTGCCTTCATCATAAATAGAACATTTGTCAAATCCAATTCTTTCAGCAATCATCCATTTCGCATCATCAAATTTATCAAAGAGATAAGAATTGAAATTTGTCATAGGAACTGATGTAGAAACCGATATAGAAACATCTTCATCATCCTCATCATATCTCAATTGATTAAATTTTTCAATCAAATAATCGATACAACTATCAATATTTTCGAGAGACATTTGATAATTAAAAATAAAATCATTTTTTTCAAATTTTCTTATTTTGATTAATCAAATCTTTTAATTCTTTAATTGCCTCCACAACTATTCCCATCATATTTCCATAGGCAATACTATAAAAATCATCTTTATTTTTTTCAATAACTTCTGGAATAATTTCTAAAACTTCCTGAGCTATTAATCCACTCTCAATCCTTCCTGTATCCGTTCTTTGATAAATATATCCATTAATTTTCTCAATCTTTTCAAGAGCGTTTTCAATTTTTCTCAAATCCGTTTTAATACGACGATCAGAAATATTTGTGATAGTTCCTTTTAGATAAATATCATTATTAACATTTAAATTACAAGAGAAATAAGCATCTCCTTCAACATTTAATAAAAACCCATCTCTAATTCCATTAGAACCAATAGCAACACCAATTTTATCATTTGGAAATTCAGTAGAAATACAACTTATAAAAGATTTATTATTTATACTTGATAAATTCACATTTCCATATACATTTAACATCGCATTTGTATTTAAGGAATTATCTTTAAAATAATTCTCCCACATATTCAAATTAAGATTATTTTGAACTAAATATCGATATGGAAATCCTAAACTAATCCTATTCGTGTTATTCGTCGTAATATTATTATTCCTTAAATCGAAGATGATATTATTGGAACTTCCAAAACATAATTGATTATTATTATCATCGAAATTTATATGACGAAAGATAGTTGTATTTGTTGCATTATCTCTCAAATTGAAATTATTGGATGTCAAGAAATTTTTATTTAAATTGGATGTTAAATTAAATGAATAATTGCCGGTTGTATTCCTAAATGATAGAAATGGGAAATTATTATTTGAAAATCCTTGAAGTAAAATAGACGGATTTATATTACAATTGAAACTTTGGACGCATAAACCATTACTATTTGAGGAACCGATATTAATATTCATTAAATAAGATGGATTTGATGAATTATTGGAACCGACGACAATTTTCAAATTAGGATTGAAAAGATTTGAATTTAAACTTAAATTACATCCATATAATTCCCTAATATTCAATTTCAAAGAATTAAGATTATTTATATCCATTTTCTCGAAAGTTGAGTCAGCGACATTAATATTTGCGATAGATGCTGTTTGTGTTATTATATGATTAGTATTAACAACATTAAAAAATCCTTTATTCACATTTGATATATTACAACCTGAAAAACCTACATTTTTTTTTGAAGGAATACTCGAAATATTGAAACATTCTAGATTATTTAATCGTGTTTTTTTATTCACATATAAATAATAATCATCATTAGGATTTTCATCTCCTATTGCCAATTTTCCATCGGCATTCCATAAACAACTGAAATGATTATTTGAAGTTCCTTTTAAAATTCCTGATGGTTTTTGATAAACATATGTTAAATAATCAACAAATCCCTTCAATTCATAAATATTCTTCTCAATATAAAGGCGATGTGTTAAGAATATCGTGAAATCAGTAAAACTTCCTTCATTTAAACTATAAACTTGTTGAGTAATCTCTTTCAAAACTAAATCATTTTCATTATAAGGTTTTTGAGTTCCATCTTTAATAATATAATTAATATAAGTTAAATAATAAAAATTGGTATTAACATTATCTAAAACAATTGAAGGATTAATCCTATTATTATTAACGATTATTTCATTCAAATCTAATTTCATAAAATTCGGTAAGGTTATTGAATATCTAACATCATAATCTACATTATTATAAGTGAAAGTGAATGGGAGATAATTGGAAGTATTTGTGGGAACAATATTGGAGATTTGTTTAGAATTTATATAATCATTTTGAATATGATTATTAACATTCACAATAACCTTCGCATTTGTAAAAGGTTCGATAATTAATGGAATAAAAGTTGTATTACTTGATAATTGAAAGATGAAATTATTAGATTGAAAAGGAACACGATTAATAATAATATCATCTTCATTATAAATATCATTCGAACCTCTATCAGCGATGAATTTCAAATCGATTATATTAGATGTTCGATAATTACTCGAAATATCATAATTAATATTATAATTAATTGCTGGATAATTCACATTATTTCTAATATCATCATTTATATTTATGGAAAGTTGATTATTAACAATCGTAGTTCCAATTCCAATTCTTCCTCTACTTGTAATAACAAATTCATCTATATTAGATTGATGATGGTTTTTATATTTAAAGGCATATGGAACATTAGAATTACTAATATTAATATCAATTGGATTGGAGGCGTTTGAATATCCAATTCCTAAAAACCCTTGTTTATTGATACTTAAAGCGAGATTGCTGATATTATTTTCATTTTTCACATAAATCTCGGCGATATTACAATTAATATCATAACGATTGATGGTGAAAGATGGGAAGGGATAAATTTCATCATTTTCAATAGTTAAATATTTCTTAAATTTCACGCCTCCAATATCAAGATTAGAAATGGAGGCATAATCAATAAGAATTGGGAAATCTTTTTTGGGAGTTTTTATACTTGATGTGAATAAAGATTTATTATTATTTATATAAATATTATCATAAACATCGGTTCCATTTGAAGAGAATGAGATTTTATTAGAATTGGCGAAATTTATTTGAATATTGCTATTGGTTGCTTTAAAAATTGGATAATCATTTGAATTATAGATTGAGAAATAATTTTTTTCATCATTCGTCAATTTCATTATAGAATTTGATTGAATAAATGTGAAATTATTGGAAGTATAGATATTATCCTTTATTTCAATATCATTTGTTATATATGATTTATTAGATGTTATATTTAATATATTTGAATTATAAGCATTTATCGCGAAGAAATTATTTGATATTCCTACTTCAAATTTATTCCTGAAATTTATTATCGCATCTTCCTTCGTCCCTTCATCCAAATTTATATTCACGACATTTGAATTATTATATGTATTTATCTTAAACCTATTATCATATATAGTTTCATTTAATAAATTACCTATGGAAATAGACATACTTCTATTAATAATTACATCTAATTCTTTTTTAAATAGAAATAAAACTATATAAGGATAATTTTATTTATAATAAATAACGAAGAAATGTAGTTCCTTTAAAATAACTTAAAAAATTTTAATTATTTTTTCGCAAAAATTTGGGCGTGTGGTCGAATTGGAAAGACGGTGGTTTTAAGCACCACTCAGGTTTATACCTGGTGCGAGTTCAAGTCTCGTCGCGCCCATGAATAACCCAAATTTTTATCTTTTTAATAATCAAGAATGGAATATCCAGAGGAGGATGTTGTTGATGTAATTTTAACTGAAACAGAGATTAAAATAATTTATCAAAATGGAGGTAATGAAATTTTAACGAAGGATAAGGATGGATATAAAAGAATGTTTGATGAATGGTTAAAAGAACAACCGATGTTTATTTCGGATATTTTTAAAACACAAATGAGGGATTTAAGTTTTGGTTCTCGTAATAGTCAAACATCCGTTAATAATCTCAATAATTTTTTTAGTGAAAATAATAAAACAGAAGTGATAAAATTTCTTAATTATATGAGAAAACGAGATTTAACTTTTGAGAAACAAAAATGGATAAAAATAAAAGAATTAACTAATATTAATGGAGATATTAATTAACTTTAATATGAATATTTTATATATTCATATTATATATATAGTAATTATTTTTTTAATTTTATTTAAATCATTTCAATATAAAAAGAAAATTCATGAAAATAAACCTACGATTGAATATTATGATTGGAAAAGACTTTATTATAAAATGATAGTATTATATAAAATAAATGAAATTTGTCATCATAAAAAATATAATTATTTACCAACTTAAACATAAATGGAGAAATCATATAAATTCTAAAAGTGCTTTTATTTAACTTAAAAAAATGATTTTTTATTTTTACGAAATTCATTTATAATTAAATGAATAACCAAGAAAAAGGATTGATATATGAAAAA
>Ga0247840_10005438_pt1 | contig 19178 bp, 20 predicted proteins | sample LaCruzMarch2015__FD_192404 | JGI IMG/M metagenome (GOLD analysis project Ga0247840, IMG submission 192404) | Freshwater microbial communities from meromictic Lake La Cruz, Castile-La Mancha, Spain - LaCruzMarch2015_17m | ecosystem: Environmental > Aquatic > Freshwater > Lake | place: Spain... | reverse complement strand
CTGCCCTCCTGCTCGGCGCCGGGTTCCTCCTGCCGATGCTGTTCTGGATCGGCCGCAATCTCTTGACGCTTGGGGTATTCTCCGACGACACCTTCCTACTCTCCAATTTCTATCAGGGCACCTATCCCGGCTTACTGTATGATAACCGCCCCGAAACACTCGCCTACGCGTACCGCTTCGACCCCCGGGTCGCGGAGATTTCCGCTTCGCTCGGAGCGACCGCGACCGAGATACTGCGACAACTTCGGGAACATCCACTCGATTATCTTGGCTGGTATACGCTCGGCAAGCCGACGTTCCTGTTCGCCTGGGATATCTTTGAAGGCGCGGGCGACCTGCTCATCTATCCCGTGCTGCGCACGCCCTATACTGAACTCGGCCTCTTCAAGGTCACGCACGCAATCATGCACGGCTTACATAATTCATTGGTGATCCTCGCGATACTCGGCAGCGTCGCGGCATGGCTGCCCAAGTCCCGCCTTGCGCTCGATGACACACAGCGCTTCGTTGTACGCACCTGCGCGGCCCTGTTTGCCTATTTCGTGCTGCTCCACATCATACTCAATCCACTGGCACGGTACTCGATTCCAATGCGACCGGTGATCTATGGTATGGCAGTGTTCGCACTCTGGTACTTGGGCTCTCGGATCGGGCCATGGATCCCGCCATGGCGCGGTGCTGCGCACCCGCGCAGCGCGGGCGTCGATCAAGATTCCGGCCGCTTGGGCTCGCCGGGTGCGTAGTCAGGCCATCTTGGCCTGACACCGTCAGGGCTGGAAGCCCTGACTACGCACGCCGCTGGCCGGGATTATGATCAAGGCCGCAGCGCGCCATGATCACTGTGCCGAGCGGCATTATCGTCATGATCGCGGCCGCGACCTGCTGCCGCGAGCCGCGGTCGCCCCACTCATAATCAAGACATGAACGGCCCCCAAGGGGTCGGATTGCCGCCCCAACGAAGCCTCGGTGCCAGTCACCCCTACAGATGATCGCTGGCGATCCCGCACCGAGCCAAACCTGCGGAGCCGCTCACAGATCCGACAATCTCCCCGTCCCGCAGTGCCCACCGCCCGCGGCCAAGCCTCCCGGCGCCCCCGCATCCAGCGGGCGGATCGCTCTAAATGCGTCAATAAGTGACTATTTTTGTCACATCTTGCCGCGTTCGAACGCCCATCCCAAGGGCACCAGGCCACGATGGCCGACCGCCGGGCTGGGGCGATCCTTTACCAGCCTTTACATTACAGGCAACTGGCGGGAAAGCCTCGCCCCAGCCGCAGGACCCAGGCCACTGGCCCGGAACCTGCACGAGGAGAGCCGGGAGACAGTGTGAGCGCGGCTGCAGGGCAACCGCGATAGCCTCCCGGCTCAGCCGGTTCCACCCTTCACTTATCTAGAGAACAGTCATGAAAAAGCAGCAGCAAGGCTTCACCTTGATAGAACTGATGATCGTCGTTGCGATCATCGGCATCTTGGCGGCCATCGCCATTCCTGCGTATCAGGATTTCACGTCACGTGCGCGCGTGTCTGAAGGTCTCTCGCTCTCCAGCGCGGCAAAGGCGGGGGTCGCAGAGTTCTTTCAGAGCAACAGCCGCTTGCCGACGAACAATACATCCATTGGTTTGCCAACTGATACCAGCATCAAGGGCACTGGCGTTTCGAAAGTTACCGTTGCCAGCGGCGTAATCACGGTCACGCTAGTTGCTCCCGCTCCCGCCGGGACCCTTATTCTGACGCCTGACACCAGCCTTACAGGATCGATTCGGTGGCGTTGTTCGTCGGACCTGACCAACAAGGGTCAATTGCCGCAAAATTGCCGTTAGTCTGCATGCAGAATGTGCAGTGGGGCCGAAAGGCCCCTTTTTTTGTGACCGGAAGCTTCATCACCGCCATGCACCGAACCATCGCACGCTTCGGCGCACCGCTTGCGTTGTTCCTCATTACGCTTGCGATCTTATGGCCGGCTATTCATGGCGATCTATTTTTTGACGATATTCCTAGTATCGTCGGCAACAAAGCGATTCAGCTTACTGATCTCACGCCAGCGTCTCTCTTGGCGGCAGCAATCTCCTTCAGCCAAGGCCCCATCGGGCGCCCCATCCCGATGCTGAGTTTCGCCCTGGATTGGTATCTCGCGGGCGCGAATCCAACCTGGTTCAAGTTGGTCAACCTGCTCATCCATGCCGCGAACACCGTGCTGGTGTTCTTCCTGGTCCGGCGCCTGTTACGTCTGCACCGCCGACTCGATGGACAGGACGCGGACGACACCCAACCCCAGACGGTCGCGCTGCTAGCGGCATTGCTGTGGGCCATCGCCCCCATCCACGGCTTCACCGTGGTCTATGTGGTGCAGCGCATGGTGCTCCTGGGTGGGCTCTTTACCCTCGCCGCACTCCATGCCTGGCTCAGCCTCCGGGAGGCCGCCGGGCGCGGCGCGACCGCCCGCGTGGTTGGCTTTGCCGGGCTCTTGGGCGGTGCCTCCCTGCTCGCCCTGGCCTGTAAGGAAACGGCCGTCCTTATCCCCTTCTATATCGCGGTTACCGAGGTTTTTCTGTTCCAGTCTCGCGGGCTCGGCAGGCTGCGGCGGCCGATCATCACCGCCATCTGGCTCGCCGTATTGACACCCATCCTCGCGCTGGCCTACACCGTCTGGTCGAACCCCGAGGGTATCCATGCGGGCTATGCCCTGCGCCCCTTTACCGCGGAAGAACGGATGCTAACCCAGGCGCGGGTGTTGGTGATGTACCTGCGCAACATCATCATCCCGGACTACGGCCAACTCCATTTCTTTTTCGACAATCTACCCATCTCGCGCTCCCTCACTGAACCGATCACCACCGGCCTCAGTATCGCCTTACTGAGCATGCTCGCCGCCGCCGGGCTGCTCTTGCGCCGCCGTCTGCCGTTATTCGGTTTCGCGATCTGGTGGTTCTTGGCGGGTCAGGCCCTGGAGTCCAGTTTCTGGTCCTTGGAGCTGGTTTTCTGGCATCGCAACTACCTCCCGGCGCTCGGCCCACTGGTCGCCATCGCCGCCGGTCTGGTCTGGCTGACGCGGCAGCCCGGGCTGGCGCGGGCCGCAGGCGTCGGCGGAATGGTGGTGCTGCTCGCGCTGTCCGGCATCCAGAGTTGGATGATCGCCACCGACTGGGGCGACCGGATCAGCATCGCCCGGGCCGAGGTCATCAAGAATCCCGGGTCCGCCCGGGCCAACCACTATTACGGCCGCACGGCACTCCTGAGCTACGACCGGGACCGCGATCCAAAGCTCCTCGCAGAGGCGCAGCGGTTCTTTACCCGGGCGCTGGACCAAGACGCGCGGACCCTGCTCCCGGCCTACGGCCTGCTGTTTATCGCAGTGAAATACCAGACCGGCACGGTGGCGGGCCCATTACGCGAGGTGATACAGCGGGCAGCAACACAACCGCTCGCGATGACCGATCTCTCCGTCTTCGACGGCATCGTGGGCCTGCGCGCAGATCACCCCGCCGTGCTGGATGTCTTCGATGTTCTTGAGGTACTCGACAGCGCTGCACAAAACCCCGCCCTCACCGACCAGCAACGGGCCTATGCGCTCAGCAAGAAGGCCGAACTCCTGGCGAAAGAAGGCTTCCCGGCCAGTGTTTACATGCCTGTCCTGCGTCATGCCGTGTGCCTGATGTCCTGGTCTCCGGACTATCGATTCCTGCTCTTCCGTACCTTGGTGGAGCATGGCGAGATCGATGAGGCAGAGACGCTGCTCAGCCCGCCGTTCTCACGGCTCGAGCGCATCAAAGAGCCCCGTATCGACCAGTATGAGGCGGCCCTGCGGACACTCTTGGAACTGCGCCGCAAGGGGGATCTCAGCCTAGCCCCGACCGACCCGGTGCCGCTCCCCAACCCCGCCCGGTGAGCAAGACAGCCTGACGCACCGCCCTTGCCCGGCTGGCCCGCCCGTGCAACACTGCGGAAATACCCCCAGGTCGCCTAACGGCCGGTGCGCCCAGCCGCCATGCCCCGCCCCCCACGCCAGCGCCCCCGTGCGCGCCGGTCCGCCCAGCCGGCCCGGGCACCGCAGGACGGCTCTTACCCGGGGCGGGACGGGGCATTCGCCCCGTCCCCAATGTTTATTCCGGCGCCGAGCGCTGATACGGGTCGGCCGCTCCGGGGAAAACGCTTCGGACGGGGCGGATGCCCCGTCCGGCATTGGCATCTTCCGGAACTGCATGATTTAGTAGAGGTCGAGACCATGCTGGCCGAACACGTTGAAGAGTGGACGCAGAAGTGGAAGCGAGAAGGCAGGCTCGAAGGCAAGCTCGAAGGCAAACGCGAAGGCAAGCGCGAAGGCAAACGCGAAGGCAAGACCGATGCGCTGAAACGCCTGCTCCGGGTCCGTTTTGGTGAACTGCCCCCTTGGGCCCAGTCACGTATCGACGCCGCGACCCTCGGCCAACTGGACACCTGGCTGGACGGCCTATTCCAGGCCGCGACCCTGGATGCGCTGCTCCGCGGCCAGCCTCCACAGTCCCGCCCGCCCACGTCTTGAGCGGTAGTGGCCCGGCGTGGCTTAGTGCCTCACCCCTCAGCGCGGACGGGGCATCCGCCCCGCCCTGACTGTTTCGACGCCCCCCTGAGCCAGGATCGCGCAGCCGCTATGATCGACGCCCCCAAGCCCCGCCTCCGGGGCGGGACGGGGCATTCGCCCCGTCCCCAATGTTTATTCCGGCGCCGAGCGCTGATACGGGTCGGCCGCTCCGGAGAAAACGCTTCGGACGGTGATGCGTACACGCTGATTAGCATGAAGTCCCATCTCATGTGCCACGGCGGACGGTAGGCGTAGGCGGAGGCTGTTGCCCCACTGCTGAACGGCAAGAATGGCTTCGGTACTCATGATCGATGTTCACATCGGATGTTTAAATCAAGGATAAACACTTACGTCGCGGTTTGCCAGCCGCGTCGTAACTGATAGACCCTTCGGACGGGGCGGATGCCCCGTCCGGCATTGGTGGATTGACTCAATCCATACTCACACGATGGGCAGTATGCCGTCGGACGTTGAGCGCCTGGTTTTACCGGAGCTTGAGATTCCGGGCGAGAGGTGGCAATGGTTGGCACCTCGCGCGCATGGGTGGCGCCGCCAGTTGTGGGTGAAAGGTCGGCGCTTGCGCGCCTCCCAGGTGTGGCATGATATGCTGGCCAATGGGATGTCGGAGGCGCAGGCGGCGGAGAACTGGGACTTGCCGCTTGCCGCGATTCGGGAGGTTGTCGCCTACTGTGCCGAAAATGCGGAGTTGATCGCAGCGGAGGCAGACGAGGAAAGGCAACAGCTCAACAAGCATGGGGAGCCCCTTGAAACTGCTGCTTGATGAGGATAGTGAGGCACGCGTGCTGGTACAGCGATACGGGTCGGCCGCTCCGGGGAAAACGCTTCGGACGGGGCGGATGCCCCGTCCGGCATTGGTGCGGGTGGCAGGGGACTGGCTCTATGTGTACCTGCTGATCGAATTCCAGAGCCAGATCGACCCCTGGATGGCGGTGCGGATCATGGTGTACACCGGGCTGCTGTATCAGGACCTGATCAAAAGCGGGGCGGTGGCCGCGGGTCAACACCTGCCGCCGGTGTTTCCGCTGGCGCTCTACAACGGCAGCGGGCAGTGGACGGCCGCGCGCGGGCCTTGATCACCGTTCCGGCCAGTCGATCGCGGAGTTTGCGTAGTCAGGGCTTCCAGCCCTGATTCGGTCAGGCCAGGATGGCCTGACTACGCAGTCGGTGCGCCCGAGTGGCCGGAGTTATGATCGAAGCCCGCGCGTGACATCGCCGAGTTGATCGTCCCGCTGCCCACCGCCCTGGCGCGCTACCGACCCCAGCACCGCTATCATCTGATCGATGAGGGCCGCATTGGGGAGGAAACGCTGGAGCAGGCGACCAGTGTGGCGGCCGAGCTGGTGCGGCTGGAAACCCTGGCCGCCGAGGGCCCGGCGGCGCTCCGCCCGATCCTGAGCCGACTCGGCGCCCGGTTGCAGGGTCCACGCTACGCCAGCCTGCGCCGGGCGCTGACGGTCTGGTTTGCACGGGTCTTGCTGCGGCGCCTGCTGCCGGGCCAGAATCTTCCGGAACTGCATGATTTAGTCGAGGTCGAGACCATGTTGGCCGAACACGTTGAAGAGTGGACGCAGAAGTGGAAGAGAGAAGGCTTGCTGGAAGGTAAGCGGGAAGGCAGGCTCGAAGGCAGGCTCGAAGGCAAGCTCGAAGGCAAACGCGAAGGCAAGACCGATGCGCTCAAACGCCTGCTCCGGGTCCGTTTTGGTGAACTGCCCCCTTGGGCCCAGTCACGTATCGACGCCGCGACCCTCGGCCAACTGGACACCTGGCTGGACGGCCTATTCCAGGCCGCGACCCTGCATGCGCTGCTCGGCGGCCAGCCTCCACAGTCCCGCCCGCCCACGTCTTGAGCGGTAGTGGCCCGGCGTGGCTTAGTGCCTCACCCCTCAGCGCGGACGGGGCATTCGCCCCGCCCTGACTGTTTCGACGCCCCCCTGAGCCAGGATCGCGCAGCCGCTATGATCGTCGCCCCCAAACCCCGCCTCCTGGTCCTCACCTCCACCTTCCCACGCTGGCGCGACGACCATGAGCCGCCCTTTGTCTATGAATTGTCCCGCCGTCTGACCGACCGCTTCGCCATCACCGTGTTGGCCCCGCGGGCGCCCGGCAGTCTTGAGCATGAGTGCATGGATGCCTTGCAGGTCATTCGCTTTCCCTATTTCATTCCGCGCTGGGAGCATCTGGCTACCCATGGCGGCGGCATACTCAATCGACTGCGCACCAACCCCTTCAACTATTTGCTGGTGCCGCCCTTCCTCATCGGCCAATGGTGGGCGCTGCACCGCCTGCTGCGGCGACAGGAATTCGACCTGATTCATGCCCATTGGCTGATCCCCCAGGGTCTGACCGCGGTGCTGGCCCGCTGGTCCGCGCACCGCCCGCTGCCCCTGGTCTGCACCTCCCATGGCGGAGACCTCTTTGCGCTGCGGGGTCCCCTGTTCGCTTGGGTGAAGCGGGCCCTGATGAATGCCAGTACCATGGTCAGCGTGGTCAGCACGGCGATGCACGCGCAAGTGCTGGCCATGGGGATCAGCGCCGCGAAGGTGGCAGTCATCCCCATGGGAGTAGACATGCAGCGGCGCTTCACCCCGGACCCGGGGGCTGAGCGACAGGCATACGAATTGCTCTTTGTCGGCCGCCTGGTGGAAAAAAAGGGCCTGCCACACCTGTTACGGGCACTGCCGACGGTGTTGGCGCGCCATCCACAAACCCGCCTGATCATCGCCGGCGGTGGCCCGCTGGAAGGCAAGATCAGACACCTGTGCGCCGTGGCCGGCATCGGCGGCCAGGTGGACTTTCTCGGCATGGTCGCGCAATCGGACCTGCCCGCGCTCTATCGGCGCGCCACCCTGTTCGTCGCGCCCTTCGTCGTCGCCGCCGGCGGCGACCAGGAGGGCTTTCCCCTGGTCCCCCTGGAGGCCATCGGCTGCGGCTGCCCCATCGTCTGCGGCGAGGTCGCGGCCTTTGGGGAGGTCATCCGCAACGACGTGGAGGCACTGCTGGTACCCACCGGCGATCCGAGCGCATTGTCGAGCGCCATCATCGCACTCCTGGATGATCCGCAGTGCCGGCACCGGCTTGCTGAGGCGGCCCGGCAACGCTGCCTGCTGGCATTCGACTGGGAATCGATCGCCGGGCGTTATGCGGACCTGTTGCTCGCCGCGGCGGCCGGCGAGCCGGCACCGGAAGGAAGGGTTCACCAATAAGTGAGACAAGCCCGTTAGGAAGTACTCGTCACGTCGTTGTCGTCCGGTTCGAGTGCGCCACGGCGACGATCCCGTCACCCCAGTCCCGCCGATAAAACTGGCGTTGTATCATGGCGAACGGGCGATAGACCCACTCGCCGATGAGCGCCAGGGCCTGACCGGCACCTTGCGGCCTGGTATAACTGCTTTCCAGACTGCGTTGCTCCAGGCTCTTTTCCCCTTGATCCGGGATGGGCTCCAGTAAGCGATTGGAGAGACGGCGGCTGAACTCGGTCAGCGGATACCCGTAATTCGCCAGGCGGGCATGCTGATAGCCGCTCTGGGCGAGCAAGGCGAGCAGGTCGGAGCGGTCGTAGCGTCGGACGTGTCCGACCCGCGCATCCGCAGGTCCATAGTGGCGTTGATGGGCGGGCACCGACACCATCAGCGTTCCACCGGGTTTGAGATAGCGGCTCCAGTCGGTCAGTTCCCGGCGATCGTCGGGGATATGTTCCAACACTTCAAACGCGAGCAGATAATCGCAAGAAGCCGCTGCAAGGTTGCTCAGGGTATCGAGCACCTGGATACGATCACCATAGGCCTCGAGGTTGCGTCGCAGATGATCGCGGCTGGCCAGATCGGGGTCGTAGCAATAACCGCGATGACCACGGTCGAGAAACAACCGCGTCATGTATCCAATCCCGGCGCCGACCTCCAAGAACAGCCCCGCCGGCCAGCCCGCGCTCAGATCGAGCACGCAGCTTTGGCGTAACGCAAGTTTCGGCGAACGTTTGGCCATGCTCTTCTGTACCGGGTTGCGGATGCGGCGCTCACTGCATCGCCGCTCATAATCGGGGCGAGGCCGGCTGCCGCACAGCGGGAAGATGCTCGACCATGAAGGCCAAGAGCCTGTCCGATTGTTGCTGCCAACTTGGAATCGGGACCGGCGGCAGCATCCGCTCGCTCAGTTGTCGTTGAATCGCAGCGTCCAGATCGCCGACCACGCCGCCATCGTACAGACAGGCAGGATAGTCGGCCAGCGTCCGCGCGAGGGCACCGACCCGTGCGGTCACCAGTGGGGTGCCGCAGGCCATGATCTCATAGGCCTTTTGCGGAAAGGCATAGCGCCCGAAGGCGGTGTCGAGCATGGGGATCAGGGCCAGGTCGATGGCGCTGAAGAAGTAAGGCATCTCGGCGTGGGGGATGCGGCCGAGATAGCGCACACGCGGATGCCGCGGCGGCGGCATCCGGCGGTCGAGATCCCCGGCCAGCACCAGATACAGCGTTGGATCATCGGCGCTGAGACGCAAGAAGCTCTGGTAGATCCGATCGATGCCGCGATTGCGTCCGAGACTGCCGGAAACACCGAGCAACCGGCCCTGGGCGGGGAGACCGAGCCGGGCGCGCGCGGCCTGCTGGTCACGCGGGAAAAAGCGCGCCGGGTCGATGGTGCTTTCCAATGCGATGACGGGGACCCCGGGGGCCAGGGTCCGCACATACTCGGCCAGCAACTCGCTGACGGCAGCAATGCCGCTCGCCCCGCGCAAGGCCCGCCGGTAGAGCGACAACAGGCCTGGGATTCGGGTCAGACCGAAGCTCTCGAAGTTGTCGTACAGATCCAGGACATAGGGTACACGCAGCCGCTTGGCGAGGTGCTGCGTCAGCACCACATGGGGTGCATCGGACCCCCCAAGGAGGACCGCCGGGCGAAACGCGCGCAACTGCGCAAGCACCGAGCGCCAGTAGCCGGGGAGACCGCCGACCCAGGCCGGACCGGCGTTGTAGCCCTGCCAGACCAATGAGCCAGGTGGCGCGACCGGGTCCTCGCGCCGCTCCGGTTGGGCTGGACTGTAGCTCAGGCACAGGGCCAGCACGGCCTGACCGCCGTCCGCCAGCCCCCGCGGCAACTCATAGAGCCGCGCGTAGCGATCGGTGATCACGTCATTGCCCATGTAGCGGCGCTTGCAGAGGACGGCGATACGCATACTCGTTACCACACCCTCAAGGCGGTGGCCAGCGCACGCCGGTGCGCCCGGCCAACCCATCCCAAGTCCCCCGCAGGTAGGCCCAGGACTGGCTCAACCGGTGCGGCTGCACGGCCAGGGTAACCAACCAGCGGAGCAAGGTCCCCGGAAGGACCTCGGTCCACAACCGAAGGCCAAAATAGCGCCTGGCGATGATCAGCCGGTTGCGCACGTCGTAGTAGCTGCGCCAGGGTACCAGCCGCAATACGCTCATCCGGCGCTTGCCCAGTCTCAGCCAGACACGGGCTACGCGCGGATGCCGAATCATGGCGGTCGGGACCAGAAACACTTGGGCTCCGGCAGCACGTGCGCGCGCGCAGAGCTCCGCGTCATCGCCGCTGACGAAAAATCCCTTGTCCGGCAACCCGATCCGCTCAATGAGCGAGCGATGAATCAGCAGACCAAGAAACGGAACATTCGCCACGGCAACCGGCACCTTGGGGAGATCGACACGCCTTATCAGGGTCTGCCCCGGTCGCGGGGCGCCAAGATCCTCCACCGGCCAGACCAGTTCATCGCCTGCACCGTCGGCGACCAACGCGGCGGCACCATAGATCGCATTGGCCCTGGGATTCGCGCGCAACAGCGCTTCCAGCGCATCCGTATCCGGGCAGGCATCGTCGTCCATCGCCCAGATCCAGTCGGCCCCTCGCTCAAGCGCACGCACCATGCCGGCGTGAAACCCCCCCGCGCCACCACGATTATCGGCGAGACGCAGGTAATCGAGGCGGGCATCCGCGGCAAATGGGCCATCCTGAAACAAGGTATCGGTGGCGTCGTCGGAGGCATTGTCGACCACGACCACCAGGTCCACGGATCGGGTCTGACCCAACACCGCCCACAGACACCGCTGCAGCAGTTGCATCCGGTTGTGCGTCACCACAACGACCGCGCAGGCTCCGACCTGCGGGTTCATGACATCACCACGCAAACCCCCAGGTTTGAGACGCGCGGCGGGAAACGCAGATGACTGCGGCAGGAGCCGACATCAGGGATACGGATGACCCACTGCTGGCGCATCAGATTTTGCTCTATAGTCTCGACATGTGAAAGCAACCCGCGAGTCGGCGGAGCGACGCGGCGGTCGCGCCATCCGCGACTGTAGCGGAGACTTCAGGCCGATGCCACCAAGCGGTTCCCATCCGTCTCGCCACCATCCGGATTTCCCCATGCCAAGGGCTCAACACCGCTTCGTGATCATCGGCGCCGGCCCCACCGGCATCGGCGCCGCACTCCGCCTGCGGGAACTCGGTGAGCCGGATTTCCTGCTGATCGAGGCGGCTGCCACCGCCGGTGGTCTGGCCGCCTCGGTCGTCGATGACCAGGGGTTCACCTGGGACCTGGGCGGACATGTGCAATTTTCGCACTACCAGGCGTTCGACGCGTACATGGCGCTGGCACTGGGGGACACGGGCTGGATCTCCCACCAGCGTGAGAGTTGGGTCTGGATCCGCGGGCGCTTCGTCCCCTATCCCTTCCAGTACAACCTGCACCGCCTGCCCAAAGAGGACCTATGGCGCTGCGTCCAGGGCTTGCTGGAAGTCGCCGCAGCGCCGGTCGGAAAACCCGCGGACTTCGAGGACTGGATTCTACGCACCTTCGGCCGCGGCATCGCCGAGACCTTCCTCTTGCCTTACAACTTCAAGGTCTGGGCCTATCCCCCGGCCGCGCTGAACGCCCGGTGGGTCGGCGAGCGGGTCGCGGTCCCCGACCTCCAGACCGTCGTCAAGGGCATCTGTCTCCAGGAAGACAACCTGAGTTGGGGACCCAACAACACATTCCACTTTCCCCGCATGGGTGGAACCGGGGCCATCTGGACCACGCTGGCCGAGCGGATACCAGCGTACAACAAGAGGTTCAGCGACGCGGTTGTCGCGCTCGATGCCCCCAACCGAACGGTGACGACCCAGAGCGGCGCCAGTTACGGCTACGAGCACCTGATCAGCACCCTACCGCTGGACCGTCTGGCCGTCCTGGTCGGCGACCCGGCCCTGATCGAACAGACCGGCCGACTGCTGTACTCCAGCGTCCACGTCGTCGGCATCGGCCTGCGCGGCCAGCCGCCGGAGGCCCTGCGCACCAAGTGCTGGATCTATTTCCCGGAAGACGACTGCCCCTTCTACCGGGTGACCCTGTTCAGCAACTACAGCCCCCACAACACCCCCGCGCCGGGTGCAACCTGGTCCTTGCTCGCCGAGGTATCGGAAAGCCCGCAGAAACCGGTCGATGGCGCACAGGTCGTCGAGGAGGTAATCCGCGGCCTGCACGCGACGCGCCTGATTGGCCACGACGTTCAAATCCTTACCCGTTGGCATCGGCGCCTGGCGCATGGCTACCCAACCCCATCACGAGACCGCGACGCCATTCTCAAGCAGGCCCTCCCCGCATTGGAGGCAAGCCAGCTATACTCACGAGGCCGCTTCGGTGCCTGGCGCTACGAGGTCAGCAACCAGGACCACTCAATGATGCAGGGTGTGGAAGTCGTCGAACGACTGGTGAACGGCCGCCAGGAACTGACCCTGAACCAGCCGGAATTGGTGAACGGGCGCTACAATCAGAACCCATATCCGGAGTGGAGTTAACCAGTGCCCGCCCTGTCCCTTGCCGGCAATGGGTCTTGATCTTGGTTCCGGCCCGCAGAGTTTGTGACACGGGAACGTATCGACATCACCTCAAGTTGCGACGCTGCTTGACTACGCAACCGTTTGTGTACACCGGAGAAACAAACATGACGACCGAGTCCCTAAAGGAGACCTTAAGACGCGAACTACCCGACTGGTTGCGTCAAGACCCGGACCTGCGCGCCTATATCCTGGACCTGACCCGGCGGGAATACGCCAACCGCGAGGAGACCCAAGACCGGTTTTATGAACTGTTGACCGAACTGCGGCGTGACCGCGAAGAGCAGAGGCTCAATTGGCAGGAACAAAACCGCAAGTGGGACGAACAGAACCGCAAGTCGGAGGAACAGAACGGCAAGTGGGAGGAACAGAACCGTAAGTGGGAGCAACAGAACCGTAAGTGGGAGGAACAGAACCGTAAGTGGGAGGAACAGAACCGCAAGTGGGATAAGAACCAGGCCGAAATAAGCAACGAGTTGAAGCAACTTTACGATGCCCTCAAAGCTCAGGCCGCCAAGCACGACCGGAGCGTCGGCGCGCTCGGCTCCCGCTGGGGTCTGCAATCGGAAAAGGCCTTCCGCGACGCCTTGGCGGGTATTCTGGAGCAAAGTTTTGGCGTAGAGGTCATCAACGTCAACGAATACGATGATGAGGGTGTCGTCTTCGGCCGCCCCGATCAGATCGAACTTGATGTCATCATCAAGAACGGTCTCCTGATCATCTGTGAACTCAAATCATCCATCGACAAGGCCGGAATGTACAGCTTTGAGCGCAAGGCGCGCTTCTACGAGCAACGCCACCAACGCCAGGCGACCCGGCTCATCGTCATTTCACCGATGATCGACGCCCGGGCCCGTCCGGTCGCCGAGCGACTGGGGATCGAGACCTATGGCGACTCCAGCGACGTGGAGTCACTCTGACACCGCCCGACCATGCTCCGCTCCTTGCCAACCCCGTGCAGAGCGCGAGCGTTGCCGCTCGACTGCGCTCTACCGCAATGACGAGGATGGATCGACGCTCCGCCATCACCCCTCGTGTCGAATCTGTCGTCACTCAGGTGAGGACGGCCATCAATCACTCACCGTCAAGCCTCCCTTACAAGGGGGGTAGCCTTCCGAGCGCATTGCCCGCGACCTGAGCCCGGGTCTGCCAGAGGGATCTAAACAATTACGTGAAAACCAACACTGATGGCGACTCTGAGCGCCCGCGAATATTCACCCAACGCGCCGATGAACTCCGTTGTGCAGGATGCGGTGTAGATGAAAGGGTATACGCCCAATGACGCGCCGAACGAATTCTGGAATCAGCCATGCGTCTTTATTGATCATTGCCCATACCGCCACCAGTCGACCAGCACGCAGTGCGTCATAGAAAATCTGATACGTTTCCTGTCGCCGAATAGATTCAATCTTTGCTTGTATTGCTGCCGCAGCGATAGGCGCGTGAGAGAAAAGCGTCAAGGCAGTCTCGAAAACTTCACGGTATTGGGTGTGTCGATCAGGCCGGCTGCTGCTCAGAGAGCCGGGCGTCAGTCTATAGTAGTACAGGGGCTTTGGGATGTAGCGTATGACCGAGCCATGTGCAAAGAAAGGCAACAGGAACGCAACATCTTCCCCGCTGCTCTTGGTGCCATGGCTTGCGCGCAAGAATAATGCGAGGTCTTTCCTGAGAAACGGCTTGATGAGCGTTCTATCGCTTGCGACGAACTCAGCGAGGTTGATGCGATAAGGCGGGGAAGACCTAGCGACGGGATATCGATCACCCCAAACCACCCGCCATGGAATCAATCCGTTTGGCGTGTCGTGACAATCCACAACACCGTCGGCGATGATGTCGTCGGGATAGTTCTCCGCCACCTGTAGCATCGTTTCCAGCCTTCCTGGCGCAAACTGGTCATCGGTATCGAGAAAGGTGATCCATCGGCCTCGTGCGTGAGAAATGGCGCGATCACGGCTTGGTCCAGGACCTGAATTCTCCATGTTGAAAAGCAGGCGGACTCTCGAATCGGCAATTCCTGCCACTACTCGAGCGGTTGCGTCGCTCGATGCGTCGTCGCAAACAAGTATCTCGAAATCCGGATAGGACTGAAAAAGCACGGACGCTAGAGCATCGCCAACAGTCCGCTCAGCATTATATGCGGCGACGATCACGGAGATCATGGGGGGCTTTGTCATGGCGGCGACACAAGTCTGGCGCAAGAAATTCCGGCATCAATAGCCATTTTCTAGAGGATCGACCGAGGGCGAACTCGAACCGAACAAACGTGAAGTCGCGGCCGCTGGCGTGATGTCGGGATCACCAAGGAGCCAAACCCGGGGGTCTTGATCATCGTCCCGCCAGCGTACACCTGGTAGGGTCCAGTGAACGGAGCGAACCGGACCGGGCTTGGTCGCTATGAGGTTCGTTCCTCCACGCACCCCACGGCTTCTGCTGTTGGCCGGAACCTCGACGCTGCGAGGGGCGAATTATGACTGGATTCTGCCCCGTGTAAGTATCTTCAGGCCACGCCGAACCAAGTGGCTTCCAAGAAGAATGAGTTGGAGCATCGGGCGAGACCAGAAGATGCCCAGGGCGCGATTGATCTGCAAGACCTCGACAATCAGGCGTAGGCGATTGTCCCTCCGGGTACTGGTGCCGCCCCAAAGCATCCGCGAAACCACGACATCGATATGCAACCCCCGGCCCGCCAGAAGTTCTCCAAGTAGCAATTCGCCATCGGCAGCGAGCGACCAGCGCGGATTGAATCTGAACCCGGACAAAAAGATCTCCGCGCGGTGAAATACTCCCTGGTGACAAGGCATTGCAGGTCGCCCGGATTCCCAGGGGCCGCGCGTTCCCAGCCAGGGGCGGTCGAAGACCTCGCCGTCGGTGTCTGCAATGTCCTGGATAGTGAGGACCGCCCCGTAAACCAGGGAAAACTGCCGCGGGCAGCCTCTGAGGTACGGTAAACATCGCTCCAGGGTGTCCCTTTCATAAAGAGAATCGCCTGCACCTAGAAATAACACCCATTGCCCCCGGACGCGAGCGACCGCTTTATTCAAGGCGTCGTAAATCCCCTGATCGGGCTCACAAATATAAAATACCCTCCCATCCTGAGAATCGGAGGCCACCTTCAACCATTCGGCCGTGCCATCGATAGACGCCCCATCAATGACAATCCATTGCCAATCAGAAAATGATTGCCGGAAAATCGAATCCGCCGTGCGTTTCAGTAACGGCAAAGCATTGAGAGTCGCAGTGATAACAGTAAACATCGTCATGATCGTTTAGAAACCCTTTTCTCAAGCCAGAGATCTTTCAGCGTCAACCCCTGGGCATGGCGTCGCGAATGGCCTCATTTGCGACCTCGACCGCAGTTCGCACTTGAATCGCCGAGATGCAGGGATTGCGCCCTGTTCTCCACCGACACATCCCTCTCTTGGTCGTGCAGGAACCGATGAAATTCGGCGCAGAAGCGCAAGCGCGGTGGCTCGGCATCTTGCAGAAACCAATCCCCTGAAACATATACGCATGGATCACAGCCCCGTTGCACTTCGCTCAGGCGCACTCCAAACAACTGCAGCGCTACGCCAAAATGACTTAAACCGGTTTTCGGGGAGACTCCAGTTTGTTTTTCATTAAAACCTCTTACCGCGCTAACTTCACTGTTTTTCCGAGGAAGCTGTAATGGCATTATGGCCTAGGTTCTAAAACCCTCCTATACAACGCCTGATACTTTTCGGCTACGACAGCTTCGGCGAAGCGCGCCTCCGCAGTCGCCCGAGCCGCCCGCCCAAGAGCCTTGCGACGCGACTCATCGCCCAGTACCCAGGCGATGCCTTGCGCTAGATCCTTGATGTCAAACGGCCGGGCCAGCCAACCGTTCTCGTGGTGAATGACCATATCAGCCAGACCCCCGATGTTGAAGGCGACCACTGGGGTGCCGCATGCCTGGGACTCCACCACGGTGTTGGGTAGGTTGTCCTGCCGCGAGGGTACGACGAACACATCTGCCGCGCTATAGGCTAGCACCAGGCTCAAATCGTCCTGCAAGCATCCGAGAAACCGCGTCGGGAACGGCAACACGGGGTGTTCTGCCGCCATTGACTGACCAAAGACCAGCAGGCCGTGCGGCGCAGCCGGCTTGGCTACCAAGCAGCCTAATGCCTGCAGGGCCAAGTCCCCGCCTTTGCGGGGGTCGCTCAGCCCCCCCGGCGCTCCGAGCAACACCAACCTTGCCGTCGGCTCCAACCCGAGGGCCGCACGTGCTACAGCCTTCGGGATTGGCCGCCAGACATTCAGATCGATCGGATTTGGGATCACCTCGATCGGCCAGCCTTGGAACAAGGCACTGTCGCGGGCGCAGTCCGCCAGCCAGCGACTCGGGCAGACGATGTGCATTGGGCGCAGCCAGTGACGGCGCTTGCGTGCCCAGGTCTGGCGGTTGAGGTCTTTCGACCGTTCGTCGGGCGGGACATTATCACGCCGATAACCGACGCGGAAGCGGCTGTCAGGCGCCTCCACGGTGTAGTGCTCCGCGCCGCAGAAGGGCCACATATCATGCAGTGTCCAGACCACCGGCTTGACCAGTCGGCCAACCTCCGCAACCGAAAGTGTCCCACTCCCCAGCCAATGGAGATGGAGCACATCGGCGACTGTGGCGTTCAGCTCACGCCCCAACCCGCTGTCAGGCCAGGCAGCGGAATGAAAGATCAGATTGGCGGTGCTGAAGCCGCGCAAAGGCAGCCCTGCCAGCCGCCTGCGTAGGTATCGTCCAATCGGCCCCGTCCGGTCGGGCGGACCACCCTGAACTGTGGCATCGTCGCTCCTCTGATCAATCACTCGCATGCAGGAATCGCAGCCCGCACCCACCAGGCTGCGATGAATACGATAGGCGGCACGGGCCGCACCGCCGTCGCCGTCAGAATGATTAACGTGGAGGATACGCACGTCAGGCTCGGCGCTCCAGTACCACCAGTAGCGTGTGGCCGGGAACTAGGTACCGTAGACCACAGGAAAGCAACCAGTGGATCGGGGGTTTGGTCACGCAATTGAGCAGTAACCGCGCGACGGGCCGACCGAAGCGCGCGCGCAGCACACTGGAATAGGCAGAAAGGAACCAACCGATATGATACTGCGCAAGCGGCTCACGGGACACCTGGCACACTCGCACCGGTAACAACCCCTCCAGCGCACGGAACACGCCTTCGTCCCAATGCGAGACGTGGTGCGGCGGTTGGTCGAGCAGGTCCTCGCCCTTGGGATCGATTACCCGCATCACCGCTGCGTTGGGCACCGAGAGCAACAACCGGCCGCCCGGGCGCAGGATCTTGAGCATTCCTTCGAGAAGACCACGCGGGTCCGGGACATGCTCCAGCACTTGGAAGGCACAAACGGCGTCGAAGAGAACGGAGGTTCGCCCCGACAGCGCAGCGAGATCAGCCTCGAACACCTCAAACCCCATCGCACGCGCACGATTCGACGCCGATGGATTGAGTTCCACCCCGCTCACGTCTAAACCGTGAGCCGCCGCGGTACGCAGAAAATGCCCGAAACCGACGCCCACCTCCAGCACCCGACTGCCTGGCAAGATTGCACGCAACGCGGCGCGGAACTCCCACTTGTCCGCCATGTAGTACCAGTCGAAGCGTTCGAGCTGAGCGTACAGCCCTCCCCCACCGGCGGCCTCGGATGGGCTGTACCAGGCAAGCCCGGTCGTCTTGCAACGCCAATATTCGATGGCCGGCAGCGCCGCAAAGGTAGCACCAACATCGATTCCCATTGAGGTCCGCCAGTGCTCGGCGATGTCCGCGGGTATCAACACTTTGAGACGCTCGGTATTGGTTTCACCCGTGAGTGGGGACTTCATACCCGTAGACTCCAGATAACACGAACCACACGAGGCCGAACCAGCCTCGGCAGACGTTCGATCCAGGGGGATAGCCACTGGGAGTACCGTTCGACCGCGGGCGCCTTCTCCAACACAAGGTCGCCGCGTCGCACGAAGGCCCGACCGTAGCCGACCGTCTCGCCGGGCGCCAGTCCCACGGCATTGAGCGCACAATCCCAGGTATGCCGGAAATGAAAGGTCTGCGGGAAATGACATCGAACCACGGGCCAGAAACAGTTGGCGATGAGATAGTGTCCGCCCGGCCGCAGATGGCGCGCGGTGCGCTCGACGAGCGCAAGTGGATCCGGAACATGCTCAAAAACATCTGTAGCAATAACAAATTCATAGCCTCCCGTCAATTCCGGCCGGTAGCGAACATTCGTAGTGGAGGCCGCACGCTCAATTGCCTCTGGATGCGGATGCGGTTCGATCACCTCGACCTCGGCCGCCGGACAGGCGGCCCCGATCAGACGCGCCAAGGTGCCTTACCCCCCCCCGGAAGTCGGCGACCCGGCGGGGCACGCGCCTCGCGGCCGCTTTCGAGAATTCACGTCGATTCGCCAGGCTTGAATCATGATGCTCAATGAACAATCCATTCAGCAACCAGATCGGGTGGGAATAGAAAGCCGCGATGCGTTCATCGATCACATCCAAATCGTACCCGAGTATACTCTAAATTGAACTTATTTGAGATTTTCTAATGCGCTAAAACTTTAAAGAAAACAGGGTCTTCATTTCGCTTTTGCATTGAGCGTTCGCATCGCTCAAGCAGTTTAATATTGCGCTCTTGAATTTCGGAAAATCCTCGTAATATTTTGAATAAAGTGCTTTTTTCTTTACGTATCTCCATAATCTTTCGATCAGATTAAGATTTGGTGAGTAGGGAGGTAGATAAAGCAGATC
>Ga0247840_10005434_pt1 | contig 19190 bp, 22 predicted proteins | sample LaCruzMarch2015__FD_192404 | JGI IMG/M metagenome (GOLD analysis project Ga0247840, IMG submission 192404) | Freshwater microbial communities from meromictic Lake La Cruz, Castile-La Mancha, Spain - LaCruzMarch2015_17m | ecosystem: Environmental > Aquatic > Freshwater > Lake | place: Spain... | reverse complement strand
AGGCCTAGAGAGCTCAGGTTGCGAGGCGGAGCCGAGTAACCTGAGCTCTCTAGGCCGTTCCTACCTAATCCTCACCTGGTATTGACCTACCGCTCAGGTTACTCGGCTTCGCCTCGCAACCAGAGCTTATCCTGCATCCCACAACCCTAAAGGTGCCTATCGCTCAGGTGGCTCGGCTTCGCCTCGCAACCTGAGCTCTTTAGGCAGTTCACCTTTAGAACCTTTCCCCTTTAGACCCCAAACTCCCCATATACAGAGTTGAGGGGTCTTATTGTTCCTGGGAGTGCAAAGTCCCAGAAATGGGAGTTTGAGGGTGGAGCCACCAACTCCACGCCTCCACCACCCAGCCTGGTGAGCGCAGCGAAGAAGAGGGCTCACACTCCAGCTCCCGGCGGGCTCCAAACCAAAGCACGATCAACCACCCCGGTTGAGCTCTTGAGATCCTTGCTGAGGTGCCAACAGCTCTACCGGCAGCACCGGTGTGGAGAACAGCGAGCCCCCCGTAGTTACCACCTCCAAAAGAGCGTCTTGATAGATACTCTGCAACCCAAACACTTCCTGGAGAAGCAAAGATGGTGTATGATGAATTATGTCAGCCGTTCAACGATCTACAATGACAACGCTACCGCTAACCACGCCTTCTGCCGCCCCGCCAGGACAAAAGAGTCTGTTTCTGGACTTCGATAAACTCAAGGAGCTCGGCCAGATCATTGAAGCCTGTGGCACCTGTCTACAGTCTCCTACCGCATCTGCTGCTGAAAAGGGGGATGCAATCCTGCAGCTGCTGGCGGTTATCAGGGCAGCCCAACAAGCGCACAAAGGGATCAACAAACCAGAGCTTCGCACCGCGATGTATCTGGGGCACTACCTGATCCAGGCCAAAGCAAGCCTCCAACACGGGGAGTACGGCCCGTTGCTCAAGCATTATGGGATTACCACCCAGGATGCCAGCAGATTCTGGACCGTTGCCAAGAACTGGGATGAAATTGTGCGCAAAGGCTACACAGACTACAGTGTCAGTAAGGCTGTGGAGATGCTTAAACAAGACAAGCTGAACGCTGCACAAGGTGACCTGCGGAACGCCGAGTCCAAAGAGCGCGCCGACTACGCTTCCGAAGCCAGTGGCCGAGAAGCACAGCTTTGTCTGAAGCTGGTCGAGGCCAACCGAACCATTCAACACCTTGAGAGTGAGCTTGCGCGCTACCGAGCAAAGGAAGCCGCGACGAACGAGCTTCGAGCAGTTACCCCGGTAGCCGCGCCGGTGGAGGGGGCTGATTCCGCTGTGTTGCCTCGGACGCCGGCAGCCGGCCCTGCCCACCCAGCCGTTGAACCCTTGGTTTTCAACTGGGAGGAGGGAACTGCGCAAGCACTGAGGACCGATCCCCGCCCGGTCGCCTCGGTCCCGGAACCGATGCATCCGCTCGATTTCGCTCTGTACACGCCGGTACCGCCGGTGCAGCGCTCGGGCCAACCAGCAGTTGAGCGACCAGTTTCCCCCCGGAGGAAGGCAGCCGCCTCGGGGTACGCGCTTATCTAAGCGGTCGTGCTTCCTGCCGGTGGGCTGAGCTTGCTGGGCTCCAGGGCCCACCCCCGGTCAGCACCACACCAGAGGGGGCCCAGCCAATGCAACCGGATCGGATCCGCCGCCTGGACCGACCAGCCGCTCGCTCCAGTTAGCAGGGATTTGTTCGCAGCGTCACGACCAGAGGAGGCTGGGGACCCCGAGGGCAGCACGGATGGCACCCGCTGCGAACCCCAAGCAGACCTCTCTTCGTTCAAGTGCTCGGCCCTCCCACCAGGCGGAAGAACCCAGGCCCCTCACCACGCAACGGTCGCTGACTGAAAGGAAGGGACAGGCCTTGATGACCAGCGGGAAAGCCTTTTGCTCCGATCTGCTACGGGTTGGCCTTCTTCGGGAAGACCACGTGAGGACGTCCTCCTCAGCCTGCGAGTGCCTAGTCGACATCCCCACATACGGATGTCCCCCACCCCTCTCGACGACAGCCAATTTGTTGAGGGCAATGGGTCAGCACGATGGAGCTCCATCCCATTGGGATCAGAACTGCTCGGACTTGCAGCAAGCTGCAGGGACAAATCTGCGCTAAAAAGTGCGCTATCGAACCCCGTGAGACTGGTCAAAGCACTGCGCTGCAGTCGATCCCGAGCACTAAAACAGGGCCTTACAAGCAGGATGTCGCTGGTTCGAAACCGGCATCGCCCATCCCCTCAAAACCCAATGCAGCACAGGGCTCTCAGCAAAACGAGCCCAGGAGCTGCTGAGGCGCTGCTGGGCTCGTTACCGCAAAAATGCGCTTTCTTCTGAGCTATCTGCGCCCATCCAGCGCAGGACAGCCTTGATCCGGGTCAGGGAGGGCATTGAGCCAGCTGCCACCGCCGGTGGGCAGCGCTTGATGCGGTAACGGGGGTTAGTCACCCGGCCCCAGGCCCGCACCAGCTCCCAGGGGGGCTAGTCCTTGGGCTTCAACTACCGCCAGCAGATCGGAATAGCGGCGAGCGAATTGGCAACCAAGGCCATCGACGAATGACAGGAATTGGTGAATGTGTTGATGGCCTGATCCACATAAGTCGCCAAGCTCATGATAGCGGACTGAGGACGGAATGAGCCCTGACCTTGTCAGGCGAGGCTTAAGTGCCTCCCTATCCGATCCCCTGCTTCCGGATGGCTCGACTGGCCAGAGATCCTCGCTGGCGAGGAGAAGGGATCGGCGCGTTGCTGGTAGGTCTTGCCGTTGAGCGCTGCCTGCAGGTCGCCAGACTGCGCTGGGCGAACACCCCCTCTGGCCCAGGTGTAGGAGAGGCAGGCGCTCTTGTGCAAGAGGGTCTGCCAGAGCAGGGGCCCTGGGGGGGGAGAGGGGGGCCTTGGCCCAGCTGGCGATCGCCTGGGTGGCGGGACCAGCAGGGGAGATGGAGTCGGGGGGGCGAATCCGGCTGAGACTTCGTCGCCCATGGCCGCGATGAACAGAACGAGAGAAAACTGAGGTTCTTCTCCTGTGATCTGTCGGCTTTGCTGACCCCCACCCCGTGATCCATCGCTTCCTGCCGAGAGCGTGCTTTCTGATCGTCATTGCCGTTCTCGGTCTGCTGGCCGCGACGGCGGCCACTTACCTGATGGGAGCCCATCTGGTGGTGGACCAGCTGGATGAGGCTTTCTGGGGGGATTTCGAGAAGCTGGGCCACTTCGAGGTGCAGATCCTGCAGGCCATCGGTTTTTCCTGGTGGGCAGCGGCTGCCTGACCCTGGCGATCGGGATGTTCTGCCTGTTCGTGCGAGAACTGAACCTGCCGGAGCCGATCCGGGTACGCAGCTTCCATGAGGGCAAGAGCATGTTCGCCAACTTCCTGATCCTCTCGATGGCCGTTTCCTTCCTTGAGACCTTCAGCCATCTGGAGAGCTCGATCAAGGATCAGCATTCCAATGGCATCGAGCTGGTGTTCGCCGGAACCGGAACGGTCCTGGTCACTGCCGCCCTGCTGGCCTTCAAGATCTATGGCGGCGAAAACCAGGTCAATCCCGCCAAGGCCGGCGGCGATCCCTAGCTGCGGCTCCTGCGCAGCACCGCCAGCAGCTTCTCGAACACCTCGGGCAGGGGGGCTTCAAAGACCAGCCGCTCGCCGCTGATCGGGTGGTCCAGGCCCAGCTGCACCGCATGCAGGGCCTGGCCGGGCAGGGCCATCGGCAACTTGCGGCAGCGGCCGTAGGTGGCATCCCCCACGATCGGATGGCCCAGGTGGGCGCAGTGCACCCGGATCTGGTGGGTGCGGCCGGTGTCGAGCTGGAAGCGCAGCAGGGAGTAATCGCCGAGCCGCTCGATCAGCCGCCAGCGGGTGGTGGCGTGACGACCTTTCTCGCCGTCCACCACGGCGTACTTCTTGCGATCGATCGGATGGCGGCCGATAGCGGCCTCGATCGTGCCGCTTTCCGTTTTCGGCACCCCGTGGATCACCGCCAGATACGCACGCGAGGCGATCCGCTTCTGGATCTGCACCTGCAGCTTCACCAGCGCCTCCTGGCTTTTGGCCACCACGATGCAGCCGGTGGTGTCCTTGTCGAGGCGGTGCACGATGCCCGGCCGCCGCTCCCCGCCGATGCCCGGCAGGTCGGGGCAGTGGTGCAGCAACCCGTTCACCAGGGTTCCATCCCGGTTGCCGGGAGCCGGATGAACGGTGAGGCCGGCCGGCTTGTTGAGCACGATCAGGTGCTCGTCCTCAAACAGCACATCCAGGGGCATCGCCTGGGGCAGCAGGTAAGGCAGCGGTTCCGGCGGCGGCATCCACAGCTCCACCGCGTCGCCCGGGCGCAGGGGGGTCTTGGCGCGGCCGGTGACCCCGTTCACCTGCACCAGCCCGGCTTCGATCAGTTTCTGGATGCGGGCCCGGCTCTGCTCCGGCCGTTGGGCCACCAGCCAGCGGTCCAGGCGCATCGGCAGGGGCCTGGGATAGACCAGGCTGATCAAGGCGCCATCGCCCGAACCGAAGGCCGTCACGGTGGCGGTGGCAGTGCTGGAGGCAATGGCGATGGCGGCAGCTCCAGGGCGATCGCGCCCAGCAGGGAGCGGCGGAAGTCGTCGAGCAGCCGTTGGGCCATGCGGGCGGTGTCGCCGCTGGTGTGGCGGCCGGCGGCCGCCGCCAGCCAGGCCGCCCCATCCACGGCCGTGCGGGGATCGGCGGAATCGAGCCGGGGCACCGGCACTCCATAGCGGCTCTCCACCAGGGCAAGGCTGAGATCGGCTGCCGGCCGCTTGGCCAGCTCATCGAGCAGGCGAAGGAAGGCCATGGCCACGGCCTCCCCGTCGTAGGCCGCCTGGCCGATGTCATCGCAGAGGGCCAACAGCAGGGCGGCCCGCTGGTCATCGAGCCGTGGAGGCAGCACACCGGGGGCATCGAGCAGATCGAGCTCCTGACCCACCCGCACCCAGCGCAGGGTGCGGGTCACACCGGCCCGGCGGGCGCTGTCCACCACCTTCCGGCGCACCAGGCGGTTGATCAGGGCTGACTTGCCCACGTTGGGGAAGCCCAGCATCAGGGCCCGCACCGGCCGGGGTTGCATGCCGCGACCAGCCCGGCGGGCATTGAGCTGGGCGCCGGCCCGGATCGCCGCCTCCTGCAGCTGCTTGACACCCGTTCCCACCTTGGCGTCACACCACCAGGGGGTCTCCCCCTGGGCCCGCAGCCAGCGGTCCCAGACCAGCCGAGCCGTTTCATTCACCATGTCGCGGCGGTTGATCACCAGCAGGCGCTGCTTGCCCTGCATCCAGCGCTGCAGGCGGGGATGGCCGGTGGCCCGGGGGATGCGGGCATCCCGCACCTCGATCACCAGATCCACCTTGCTGAGCTGATCCTTGAGCTGGCGCTCCGCCTTGGCGATGTGGCCCGGATACCACTGGATCGCCGGGGCAGACGCGCTGAGGCCGTGGCCCGCCGGGGTGGCACCTGCCCTGGCAACAGCCTCCATCAGGGCACCACCAGCACCGGGCAGGGGGCCAACTGGATCACCCGGGAGGCGGTGCTGGGTTCATCGGCCCCGAGCGTGAGGCCGCGGGTGCCCATCACGATCACATCGGCGTTGATCTCGTCGGCGACATCGCCGATCACGAAGGCCGGCTTGCCCTCCCGCTCGATCACCTCGCAGGCCATCCCGGCCTGCTCGAAGTGCTGACGGGCCTGCTCCAGCAGTTGGGCCACGGCGGCGGCGTCATGCATGGCGCCCTCCTCGGGCTCCACCACCGAGAGCACCACCAGGCGGCTGGCGTGGCGCTGGGCCAGCTCCAGGGCCACCGCGGCGGTTTCCATCGTCTGGCGGCTTTGGTCGATCGGAAACAGAACAGTGCTGAACATCGTTCACGGTCCTGAGGGGAGAAGGGGCCAGGGGGGCCCAACCCTTGTCCTAGCGCCCAGAGGGCTGCGGGCTAACCTCACCCATCGTTCTTAATTCCCGCCATGCCGAAGCGCACCCTGGCCAGCCTCTCCGCCGCTGACCTCAGCGGCAAGCGTGTTTTGGTGCGGGTCGACTTCAACGTACCTGCCGATGAGGCCGGGGCGATCACCGATGACACCCGCATCCGCGCTGCCCTGCCCACGATCGCCTTCCTGCGGGACCACGGCGCCCGCGTGATCCTGGCGGCCCATTACGGCCGGCCGAAGGGGCAGGTGAACGAGGGCATGCGCCTCACCCAGGTGGCGGCGCGCCTGAGCGAACTGCTGGGGGTGCCGGTGGAGAAAACCGAGAGCTGCATCGGCCCCGATGCCGAAGCCAAGGTGGCGGCCCTGGCCGACGGGGGGGTGCTGCTGCTGGAGAACGTGCGCTTCTTCGCCGAAGAGGAGACGAACGATCCAGCCTTCGCCGAGAAGCTGGCGGCCCTGGCCGAGGTGTACGTGAACGACGCCTTCGGCGCCGCCCACCGCGCCCACGCCTCCACCGAAGGGGTGACCAAGTTCCTCAACCCCAGCGTGGCGGGCCAGCTGATGGAGAAGGAGCTGCAGTACCTGCAAGGGGCCATCGACGAGCCGAAGCGCCCCCTGGCGGCGATCGTGGGCGGCTCCAAGGTGAGCAGCAAGATCGGCGTGCTCGAGGCCCTGATCGACAAGTGCGACAAGGTGCTGATCGGCGGCGGCATGATCTTCACCTTCTACAAGGCCCGGGGCCTGGCAGTGGGCAAGAGCCTGGTGGAGGAGGACAAGTTGGAACTGGCCAAGGCACTGGAAGCCAAGGCGGCCGCCAAGGGGGTCCAGCTGCTGCTGCCCACCGACGTGGTGCTGGCCGATGCCTTCTCCCCCGACGCGAACAGCCAGATCACCGCGATCGATGCCATCCCTGACGGCTGGATGGGTCTCGATATCGGCCCTGATTCGATCAAGGCCTTCGAAGCGGCCCTGGCCGACTGCAAGACCGTGATCTGGAACGGGCCCATGGGGGTGTTCGAGTTCGACAAGTTCGCCGCCGGCACCGATGCCATCGCCCATACCCTGGCGGGCCTGACCGCCACCGGCACCTGCACGATCATCGGCGGCGGGGATTCGGTGGCGGCGGTGGAGAAGGTGGGCGTGGCCGAGAAGATGAGCCACATCTCCACCGGCGGCGGCGCCAGCCTAGAGCTGCTGGAAGGCAAGGTGCTGCCGGGCGTCGCCGCCCTCAACGAGGCCTGACGCCGGGCCGGGCTCAGGGCTGCGGGTTGCTGCCCCTGCCCCATGGGCCCCGTTTGCCTTCGCCGCGGCCTTCCGGCATCGGGATGCCCAGGCGCTGGGCCAGGGCAGTGGCATCGTTGCGGGTGGTTTCCATCAGCCTGCGGTTGGCCATGCGCTCATCGCCCAGGCAACCACGCAGGGTTTCCAGATCGATGGCGGCCTGGACGCACCGGTCACTCTTCTGGAGGATGGCCATGCGGGCGGCGTTGTCGCGCAGTGCCCAACCGCGCCGAGCCTTGAACAGCTCCAGCTTCTGGCTTTCGGTGAGCTTGGCCCGCTCCTGGCCGGGGGGCTTAGGGGATGGTTGGCTCTGTGCCTGGCTGGCGCCCACCTGCAGCGCCATGGCCAGGGCAGCCGCGACCGGCGGCAGGAGCCAGCGTTGCAGGGTCAAGGAACGGGACATCGGCGGGAGTTCTTCGAACCCACCCACCATCGCCCTCCTCTCCGACTGAGTCCCGACTGGCTCGGCCTCAACTGTGACTGAATGTTCCCGATCAGGGGGTGAGCGCCGCCTTGTCGGCCACAACCCGCACCCGTTTGGTGGTGCTGACGATTCCCTGCGGGTGCACGAGCAGCACCGCCCAGGTCTGGCTGCCGGGCTGCAACGGGGCCTGCACAGTTTTGAACACACCGCCGCCGCCCAGGGCGGCCAGCTCCAGGTCGGGGCTCTGGGAGGCGCTGATCTGGGCTGGTGTGATCGCGGCGATTCCACCAGCCGCCACCGCCCCATCGAGGGGATCGTCGAGCACCACGTCCACGTCGTAACGCTGGCCGGTGAGCACGGCATCGGGGATCAGCACGCTGATCGGCAGCTCGGCGGAACCACTGCGCAGGGTGCTCGATTCACGGATCACTTCCTCACCGCTGAGGCGGCCATCCCGACTGGCCAGGGCGAGCACCTGCTCGGCCTCGAGCCGGTAACGGAAAGGCCCCTCCTCGCGGCTGCCGCTCACCTTGATCTGAACGGTGCTGCGGCCATCCCGCAGGTTGCTGCCAGGGCTCACCTGCCAGCGGGCGTTTGGGAAGCGGCTGCGCAAGGCTCTATAACGCGTTTCGAGTTCGGCCGGATCCAGACCGGGGCCCGCCGTCAGCAGTCCGGCGAGGCTGCCCGTGCCGCCACTGTTGAGGGCGCCTTCCAGGCTCTGGAGCAGGGCCGGACTGGGCGCCGCGGCCCAGGCGGCGGGGGCCAAGCTCAGCGCAGCGGCCGCCAGCAGGGCCGGCAGGCTGGGGCGGGGCAGCGACATCGAAGCGGTCGAAGGTGTTCACATAAGTTAGGCGCGCTCTGGTACGGCGCCTGACGCGCCTGAAACGGCCCATGACCCGGCTCCTGATCGCCGCCAGCGGCACCGGCGGACACCTGTTTCCGGCCCTGGCGGTGGCGCAGGCCCTGCCGCCGGACTGGTCGGTGCAGTGGCTGGGGGTGCCCGATCGGCTGGAGCGGGAGCTGGTGCCGGCGCGCTACCCGCTGCACACGATCCGGGCCGGTGGGCTGCAGGGCCGGGGCCTGCGCAAGCTCTTTCAATTGATCCAGCTGATCGCCGCCAGCGGCAAGGTGCGCCGCCTGATCCGCCGCGAGGCCATCGACGTGGTGTTCAGCACAGGTGGGTACATCGCCGCCCCGACGATCCTGGCGGCGCGCTGGTGCAGCGTTCCGGTGGTGCTGCATGAATCCAATGCCATCCCCGGCAGGGTGACGCGGCTGCTTGGCCGGCTGTGCAGCCGGGTGGCGGTGGGTCTGCCGGCGGCGGCGGCCCTGCTCCCCCGTTGCCACCCGCTGCTGAGCGGCACACCGGTGCGCCAGGAGTTCCTGGAGGCGGCACCGCTGCCCGACTGGGTGCCAACCGGCACGGGCCCGCTGCTGCTGGTGATGGGCGGCAGCCAGGGGGCTGTGGGCCTGAACCGCATGGTGCGGCCCCTGGTTCCCAGGCTGCTGGCGGCGGGCTGCCGGGTGGTGCACCTCACCGGATCGAACGATCCGGAGGCAGGAAGCATGCCGTTGCCGGGTTACGTCGAGCGCCCGTTCAGTGAGGAGCTGGCGGGCCTGTTGCAGCACACCGACCTGGCGATCAGCCGCGCCGGAGCTGGCAGCCTCAGTGAACTGGCCGTGAGCGGCACCCCGGCGGTGCTGGTGCCGTTCCCCCAGGCGGCCGACCGCCACCAGGACGCCAACGCCGCCGCCGCCGCCGACCTGGGCGCCGCCGTGATCGTGACCCAGCACCCGCCGGAGGATCCCGCCCTCGCCCGCACCCTCTGGCGCCTGCTCGGCGCCCGGTTGCGGGGGGGCGCCGCAGGGATTGACCCGCTGTCGCCCCTGCGGGCGGGGATGGGCCGCCTCGCGGTGAGGGATGCGGACCAGCGGCTGGCCCACCTGCTGCAGGAGCTGGCCTGAGGCGTTTGCCGGCGGGGCAGGGGGTTGGGATGGGCCGTGGGCTGGGCAGGGGGCTCAGCGGCCAAGTTCGGTGCGCAGGGCCCGCAGGATCCGGCGGTTGCCCCGCCGGTGCTGGAGGCCGATCCGCAACCACTCCGGGCCGAGGCCGTCGAAGGAGCGGCAATCGCGCAGCAGCACCCGCTGGTTGCGCTCCAGCCGCTGCCGCAGCCCCAGCAGGGAGGTCTCCCCCCGCACCAGCAGAAAATTGGCCGCCGAGGGCAGGGGGGTGAGGCCGGGCAGGCCCGCCAGCTCGCCATGGAACCAGGGCCCCTCCGCCGCCACCCAGCGCCACACCCGCTCCTGCCAGCGGTGATCCCCCACCACCGCCTCTCCCACGGCGGCGGCCAGGCCGTTCACCGGCCAGGGATCCCGCCAGGCCGCCCAACGGCCCAATCGCTCCGGAGCCGCCAGGGCATAGCCCAGCCGGAGGCCGGCGATCGCGAACAGCTTGGTGAGGCTGCGGACCACCACCAGCTGGGGGTGATCCGCCAGCAGCGGAACCATCGATTGGGCCTCACCGCCTGGCACCAGGGGCAGGAAGGCCTCATCGACGATCACCAGGGCGAACCGCGGCAGCAGCGGCTCCAGGAAGGCCCGGCTCCAGAGCTGGCCGGTGGGGTTGTGGGGGTTGGTGATCCAGAGCGCGCCAGCGGGGAGGGCCGAACCGACCGCCGGGAACCCCTCGGCACGGGGAAGGGCAAGATCCAGCGGCAGGGATCGCCAGGACCCGCCCCAGCAGGCCAGGGCGCGGGGGTAGTCGGCGAAGCCGGGGGTGGGCAGCAGGCTCAGGCCCGCCGCCGCCGCATCCCGCGCCGCCCAGGTGAACAGCTCGGCGGCGCCGTTGCCGGGCAACACGGCAAGCGGATCGAGGCCATGGAACGCCGCGATCGCATCCCGCAGGCTGCCGTAGCTCCGATCGGGGTAATCCCGCAGGGGGGAGGGCCGGCCCGCCCGCGCCCGCAGGGCGGCGCGCAGCACCCGCCGCACCGAGGCCGGTGGCCCGAACGGCACCAGGGACGCGCTGGCGTCAAGCAGCTGGCCGGGGCGACAGCCCAAGCGGCGGGCGACGGCCACCAGGTTGCCGCCATGGCGGTGGTTCTCGCCATGGAGACTGTCCCCTCCTGCCGTGGCTTGATCCCTCACCGAATGTCTGCCGAATCGTGATCAACAGTGGACCAGCGAGCCTTGCACCAGCCGGTGCTGGAGCACATCGGCAGGGCGCTGCTGGGCAAGGAGCGCAAGATCCGGCTGGCGATGACCTGTCTGCTGGCTGGCGCCCTGGCGAAGCGCCCTGATCAGCCGGAAACTGGTTAGACCGCACCGCAGAGCCACTTCAGTTGGCCGTGATCCGAGCGCCCCATCCCCTCACCACCCGCCTCCGGCTGCTGGGCCTGGTGGTGCTGGCCGGGCTGATCGCCACGGTGGCACCGGCGGTGCGGGCGGCCGATGGCCAGGCCCTGATCCGCCTGCTGGGCACAAAGCGCTGCAACAACTGCGCTCTGGCCGATGCCGATCTGGTGCAGGCTGACCTGCGCGACGCCGAGCTGAAGGGCGCCCAGCTGCAGCGGGCCAACCTGAGCGGCGCCCGCCTCGATGGTGCCCGCCTGGCCGGCGCCGACCTGAGCTTCACCAGCCTTCAGGGGGCCTCCCTGCGGGGAGCCGACCTGCGCGGAGCACGGCTGCTGGGCACCGACCTGCGCGACGCCAACCTGGGCGGCGCCCTGCTCGATGCCAACGCCCTCGCCAGCAGCCACTGGCAGGGCGTCCGGGGCATCGATCCGGCCCAGCAGAGCTACGCGGAGCTCCACAACGCCGGTGTGGGGGAAGCCCAGCAGGGTCGCTTCCCCCAGGCGGAAGCGTTCTTCAGCGCCGCGATCCTCAAGCGCCCGGAGGGAGCGATCAGCTGGGTGGCGCGCGGCATCAGCCGCAGTGAGCAGGGCAACACCACAGCGGCCGCCCAGGATTTCAACTACGCGGCCACCCTCTTTGAGCAGGAGGGCCGCCCGGACTACAGCCAGCAGCTCAAGGAAGCGGCCAAGAAGCTAGGGGAGGAACCAGCCAAGGACAAGGCTGGCAACGGGCTGGGTCCCCAACTGCTGGGCGGTGCGATGGCAGCGTTGCAGGTCCTGGCGCCCCTGGCAATCAAAGCTTTCGCGCCCATGGCGTTCTGAGCCCTGCTGACCGTTGCTGAACTACTGGGTGTTGCTGGTGAACTGACGCATTTCACGACTGGAGGGCTGGAAGCCATAGCCGAAGCTGCCGCCCTCATCGTCGCGAATGATTCGGGGGGTCACCATGATCACCAGTTCCCGCTTCTGCCGCTGGTTCTTCGATCCCCTGAAGAACTGACCCACCAGGGGCAGATCGCCCAGGATCGGCCACTTCGACACCTCTGCCACGTCGAAGTCGGAGATCACGCCGGTGAGGATCAGGGTCTGCCCTTCCCGCACCCGCAGGGCTCCGGTGTCGAGCCGCCGCACGCTGAGAATGCTGATCTCGGGGGTGCAGGCGGGCGAGCCTGGCACGGTGTCGGTGACGGCAGACACGGAAGGCGAGAGAGAGAAGGTCACGAATCCATTGTCATCGATTTTCTCCACCCGGGCGCCAAGAACCAACCCGGCAGTGGAGAGCTTGAGTTCGCACTGCGTGCCGCCGTTCTGGGTTTCGGTGATCTGAACACTGGTGATCACGTTGGTGCCGACGCGAACCGCCGCTTCATTGGCACGGCTACGGCCGATCGGGGAATCAATCGTGTATTCATCCAAACCACCTGAGGTGCTTGCCGAAGTCGCTGCACCTTGACCGGCGGCTCTCAATTGCGAAGGATTCTCCTGCAAAATCAATGTGGGACTGGCCAGCAACTTCGTGTTACGAGAAACGATCTGTGCCTTCACGAAATCGAAGAAGTGATCCCTTGGGTATTGCAGGCTGGGATTCTGAACTGGCGCTCCCTGGAAGCTCTCCAGCGTCGGAGGGAGGAAGCGGCCAAACGCCCCGAGCAGCTGGCCGTTGTCATTGACGATGAAGTTGTTGCCCCAGCGGAAGGCAAAGCTGTTGGCCACGTCCTGGCTGTTCTCCAGGTTCACATCCAGCAGCCGCACCGCCAGGGCCACCTGGCGCTGGCGCAGATCCAGTTGCTTGAGATAGTTCTCGGCGATCAGAACCAGCGCGGAATCACCCACCAGGGTGATCGTGCCCAGGCGACTGTCTGTCGTGCCGATCAGGCCCAGCAGCGGCCCCTGGCTGGCCCCGAAGGAGTTGATCTGGGTGGTGGTGGCCGTGGTGGCGGTGGAGTTGGCCGTGTTGTTGGCTGGCGTGCCTGTGGAGGACACCTCGCTGGACGTGGAGGTGGTGGTGAAGGTCTTGTTGATCGTGGCGCCGAGGCTGGCGAGGTAGTCGGCGGCTGAAATGGCCGACACCTGGTTGAGCCGATACACCTTCGAGAGCTGGGTGCCGAAGGTTTTGCTCTGCACCTTCGGGCCGGCAATCATCAAGTTGCCCTCCAACTTGCCCTGCAGTCCGGCCGCCAGCAGGATCGAGTTGACGGCCCTGGCGAAGCCCTCGTTGCGAAACGCGATCGACACCAGCTTCTGGGGGGCGGCGGCGTATGGCGTCCCTGGTCCAGCCGCCACGGGTGCAGCCGCACCGGGCGGGGTGTCATCCACATAGACGAAGCCGTAGCCTCCCAACTGGGCCACCGCCATCAGGGCGTCCCGGGCAGGGGCGTTGCGGAGCGTCATCGTCACGCTCGGGCCCCGCACATTCACATAGCTGGGGTTGCGCAGCACCATGCTTCCCACCGCCATGTCCCCCAGCGGTGGGGCAACGGCGCGCGGCTGCAGCGGCGGCACCAAAGCGGCCTGGGGCACCCGGCCCGGCATGGTCAGATCCAGCCGTCCGGTCTGGAACGACGTCTGGGGAACGGAGGGAAAGCTGAGGATCAGGTTGCGGCCGTCGGCGCTCACCACCGGCCGATTCACCGGGCCGTTCGCCAGCGGGGTCACCTGCACCACGAAGCGATTGCCCGCCCCCTCCAGGCTGATCGTCTTGAAGCCGGCGTCCGGCAGCGCCAGTTGCTGGGGGCCCCGCCGCAGGCCGCTCGGCCTCGTCAGGATCAGCTGCCCCTCCCAGCCGGCGCTGTTGGTGAACTGCTGCAACTGGGGCCCGGGCCCCGTGTTCTCGATCACCACCTCCACGGCATCCGGCAGGCGCCGCACCTTGAGCTCCAGCGGACCATCTCCGGGAAGGGCCTCGACCGGAGTAGGCCTGGGCGCCTGGGCCAGGGCCGCTGGGCCATCGATCAGGCTCTCCAGCGGCAGCAGAGCGGCCAGCAGCAGGGCGCCAGACCAGGAAGCAGGAGCATGACCACCCGAGGGCTTCTGGTTCATACGCTGCGGCACCGAATTTTGCCGGGACGTTATCGCCACTGATGATTCCGGGACCCCACCAACACGGGCCTGACCCATCTATTGCCTGACCCGCCCCGTTCTGGAGCGGTGTCTTTCGCTTGACCTGTCGGTCCGTGTGGTGGGGCAACCAGCCGGGGAGTCCCGTGACCTCATAGGAGTCCGACTTCATCGTCCCGTCAGTGGCCTGTCCGTCTGCCTGGCTGGTTGCACCTCCTCCAACCCTCAGCAGTGATGACCGCAGCAGCGACAGCACCTACCCCCGAGACCAGCACTGGCCCCGATGTAGTGATCGGCGTCGACACCCACAAACACACCCACATGGCGGTGGCCCTGAGCGCCAATGGTGGCTTGCTGGGGAGCCTCAAGCTGGATGCCAAACGCAGCGGCTACCAGGAGCTGATGCGCTGGGCTGCTGGATTCGGCAGCCACCCGGTGTTCGCCGTGGAGGGCACCGGTTGCTACGGCGCCGGCCTTTGCCGCGCCCTGCAGACGGCAGGGCTGGAGGTGGTGGAAGTGAACCGCCCAGATCGCTCCACCAGGCGGCGACTGGGCAAGGACGACACCATCGATGCCGAGGCTGCCGCTCGCTCATTCATCGCCGGCCAGGCCACCGTCATCCCCAAGGCGGGTGACGACCTGGTGGAGATGATCCGCATGCTCAAGGTGGCCAAGGACTCCGCCACCGATAACCGCACTGCGGCCCTCAATCAGCTGCACGCGATCGTGGTGACAGCACCGGCTGCCCTGCGGGAGCGGCTGCAGCGGCTCAAGGGCAAGGAACTGGTGGAATGCTGCAGCGGCCTGCGTTCTGGCGACATCAGCACTCCTCTGGCGGCAGCCAAGATGACCCTGCGCACCCTCGCCCGTCGCATCCAGCAGCTGGATCAGGAGCTCAAGGACACCGTTGCGCAACTGGATCGATTGACCATGCAGCACTGCCCGGAGCTGCGCAACACCTACGGCATCGGTGTGGACATCTCCGCCACCCTGGTCGTGGCGGTCGGTGACAACCAGGAACGGATGAAATCCGAGGCCTCGTTTGCTGCCCTCTGTGGCGTCAATCCGCTGCCGGCCAGCTCCGGCAAGGTGGTGCGGCACCGGCTGAACCGCAGCGGCAACCGCCAGGCCAACTGCGCCCTGCACCGCATCGTGATCTGCCGGCTGCAGCGTCACCAGCAGACCAGGGAGTACGTCGAGCGCCGCACCGCAGAGGGCCGCTCGATGAAGGAGATCATCCGCTGCCTCAAGCGGTTCGTGGCCCGGGAGGTGTTCGGCATCCTGCGCGGGGGGCCCGCAGTGCGTACAGCAGCGGTCTGATCGCCAGCAGGATTGCTCCAGCAGCCCAGGCTCCCGGCAGATCCGTTGCCTGCCGCCCCACGGCAGGCGGCGGTTCTGCCGGAACCAGAGCCGGCCGGTGGTTCACTCCTCAACGGGGATCAGCACGTCGAGTAGCTCGGTCCGCAGCGACTGGCCTGGTTGCTCTGGCACGACCAGAACGACGGCCTTGGCCTCGATCAGATCACTGTCGTCAGCCATGGCCTCGCCATCGGCCTCCCAGCTCTCCAGCGCCGCATCCAGCCAGCGGGTCTTTGTTTCGAGGAAGGCGATCGCGTCGTCGGGGCTCCAGCGGGCCTCGCTGCCGCGACAGGGATAGCGCTGCAGAAGCTCCAGGATGCCGATCTCCTGCAGCTCAGGGGTGCCGGTGGGATCGCGCACCAGAACGGTGTCGGCATCGGTGGCGTTGTCGATCAGCTTCTGGATGTCGCTGCGATCGTCGTCATCTTCCAGCTCCTGCCAGTCCAGGAGATTCAGCGCCCTCTCCTGAACGGCCTGCACATCGACCACAGGAACCTGCCGAGCGGCGCTCCCTTGGCTGGGATCGTCGGCCAGCTGCAGCAAGTCATCAGCCGCTCTGCAGATCTGCTGCAGCGACAGCGATGAACCCAGCGCGGCCATCACACACTCAGCCAGCTCATCGAGAGAGAGCTCAGTACCGTCCTCTGCCTCACGGACTTGGTCGATGGCCTCCCAGAGCAGCAGCTCAGGGGAGGTGGTGATGGGTTCCACGGCGTGGCCAGCGCTGGTTCAAAGCCATCGTGCCCGAGCTGCTCAGATCCGGCTTCTCCTGACCCATCAGACGAGGGGCACCCAGGGCTTGACAGTCCATAGGAGTGTCACGGGCCAGTGGCAGGTGGTGAGTCAGTCGCGGAGGAACACTTCCACGGTCGCGGTCACCCATGTGGCCACTCCCGTTCCGAAAAAATCCTGGTCCTCGCTCCAGACGGGGCACTCCAGCTGGATGGCAAGAGCAAGCGCCTGCCAGTCGCGGGGGTCCCTAATTCGTGCCTCGGCCTCCTGCTGAGCGGATTCGAGAGCCGAGTCATCCACGATCTGAACGATGCGCATCAAACGCAGGAACGCTTCGTTGGTGATCTCGGGGTTCAGCTTTCGTTTCTCGCTCAACTCCGAGATGTAGTGGGCCGCTTCTTCCGCGTTGGCCTGGGCGACAAAGAAGTCGACCCGATCGGCGTACTCGGCGATCAGCGCGCTGACGCGGACGCCGAACACAGCACGGATCAAGATGTTGGCGTCGAGCACCAGGCGCTTGCGCTCCTGGGTCACGCCTTCTCCTTGGCGACCCGAGGCTGCCGCTGACGCCAGCCCTTGAAGTCGGCGGCGATCTCGTCTTCTGTGAGACCGAGGCGCTGCAGCTCGGCCTGCATCTGACGGCCGGCCTCAATCAGCTGCTCCCGTTCAGTGAGACCCGGGTGCTGGGGGAGTGGAACGTAAAGCCCGATCGTGCGGCCGTGGCGGGTGACCTCGATCGGCGTCGAGGATTCCAGGTGAGAGGAGAGCTGGGCCCTGAGCTCACGGATGCCGACGCGGCTCACCATCGCTGGACCCCTCCGGTTGTGTACACACTTTAGGGGTCAAGAGGGTGTCTTGGTTCAGGCCCCGTCATGGTGCGGGGTGACCTCAAGGGCTGACGCGAGCGGCAAAGCCGCCCTTGACCCCACCCCGCCCGGCTTTGGGGTCCTTCTCCAGCCCCCCCCCATGGCTTCCGCCTTCCGCCGCGCTGCACTGGAGCGCCACAGCTCCGAGTCGCTAGATCGCATCAGCACCATCTGCCACTCGGCCTGGGTGCCGCTCTCACGGCTGGCAGAGCTGGCCGATCAGATCCTCACGGAGCGCCAAGCGGCGCTGCCGGAGCGGGCTCTTGATCCGGAGATCCTGGCGCTGCTGCCCTATTGAGCGCAGCTCCCGCCCGGCTCCGGCCGGGCTTTTCCATGCCGTTGGCGAGACAAGCCATCCAGAAACAGACTTGCCGTAAATCCAACCGATTCGATGCGCGCGGTCACCAAGCTGTTTCTGAGCCACCGCAGCCAGGCCGTGCGGATTCCGGCCCAACTGCGGTTTCCCGACTCCGTCCAGAAGGTGGAGGTCCGTGCCTGCGGTCAGGAGCGGATCATCGCTCCGCTCGGCCGCAGCTGGGACAGCTTCTTCCAGGGTGGTCCCACAGTGCCCGACGACTGCCTGGGGGAGCGGGCGTCCCAGCAGCAGGGCGAACGCGAGTCGTTCTGATCCGACGAAGAGGCGTTGTCTGCCGGACACCAACATCGGCATCGATGGGTTCAAGCGGCGGCCATCTCAAGGGAGCTCCAGCCAGCCCCGCAGGGCCAGATCCAGCTCGATCAGCAACTTGGGCTCCAGTTGCCCCACCACCTTGCCGAGGGAATTGGTCGGCACCGTGAACAGCTTGTCGACCATCAGCTGGGACAGCTTCTGCAGGCCGTTGCGTGGCGTTGGCTGCACGGGAAGCCGGACCAGGGGCGCCTCCACCAGGGTGCTGGTGAGCGGACAAAGGGTGACGGTGGGATGGGCCTGCAACCAGCGATCGGCCTGCACCACCACCGCTGGTCTGGGTTTGCCGGAGTACACACCCGGGCTGGCCACAGTCACCACAGTGCCGCGGCGGAGCTCAGCCAGGCTCATGCTGTCCAGTCGCCCCAGTCGGGCAGCTGTTCGCTCCAGTGCTGTTGCGGTTCCAGCTCGGCCAGCAGTAGCGACTGACGGCGAGCTTCCTCGCCATCGCCATGGCGCAGCAGGTATTGGGTGATGGCGTCGCGCACGCAGGCGCTGCGGCTCTTGCCGAGCTGCCGGGCCAGCTGATCGAGCTGCCGCTCGAGTTCTGGCTCCACCCGCACCCCGATCGCCATGATCCCCAGCTGTTTAACGATTCGTTCTACAGCTTAAGGGGGATGGCGGTTCTGGCGCTCCAGCTCACCAGGCCGGCTGCCCATGCAAGTCCGCCCCCGGTGTGGCCAAACCATCGAGGATCGACTCGCGCATCCCCGGGATCGAAACCAGGTGCAGGGTCTCCTGGATGGCGTTCCAGTCGGCCTCCGAAAGCAGCACGGCATTGCCGCGTTTTCCGGTGATCTGCACCGGCTCGTGCGAGTCGCCGACCTCATCGATGAGGGCATACAGCCGCTTGCGGGCTTCCGTCGCGGAAATGCTGGCCACCAGGGCAGAACGTCAGGCACGTCCGTCAAAACGTACCGCTGCCTGCCATGGCAATGGGTTGGATCCAAGACCCCCTTGCCGCCATGGCCACGCCGATGACCCCGGAGCGGTTCCAGGACCGCCGGGAGGCCTTCAAAGGTGAACCCCAGCAGGTGTCCGGCATCTGGGGGCTCTATCGCTCGATCGCCGAACTGGAAGGCAGCGGCGACATCCTCGATGAGCAGGCCGCCTGGGCGCTCAAGTTCAGCGAGAAGCCAGCAGCGCCGCCGGCGCCGGCCGGTGGCCTCGATCCACGCGGAATCGAAGAAGAAGGCTTGATCGGCCCAAAGATCGCCGCACCGGTGAAGCCCGGCGATTCCTACCTGCTCGTCAACGACCGCGACCAGGACATGGAGGCGTTTGATCACACCGGCAAGCTCCTTTGGAAGGTGCCATGTCTGGCGAGGGGCCAGGGGGCCGACAACGACTGGAAGCATTCCAGCACCGACACTCCGCCAGGGCTCTACAAGCTCGGCCAGCTCTACCCCGATTACGAGCAGAACCCCAACCCGCCCTGCAGCGACACCGCCATGTCCTACGGCTGGTACAGCTTCGATCTCGTGGAGCTGGAGCAGCAGGAGATCAAGG
>Ga0247840_10005433_pt1 | contig 19190 bp, 13 predicted proteins | sample LaCruzMarch2015__FD_192404 | JGI IMG/M metagenome (GOLD analysis project Ga0247840, IMG submission 192404) | Freshwater microbial communities from meromictic Lake La Cruz, Castile-La Mancha, Spain - LaCruzMarch2015_17m | ecosystem: Environmental > Aquatic > Freshwater > Lake | place: Spain... | reverse complement strand
CATCTTTCTTAGCCTTTTTTGCTTTGTTTACATTGCTGGCATGTCTTCCGCTTTCGTCGCCGGTATCAATAATTCCACCTTGAGGATTTAGTCGGTCGAGTTCGGCCTGTAAACTTTTACGGGCAGCTAATACTTTTGGATCTTGCGAATCGGCAGGAACCAGAATTTCCTCGAAAGGTGCCTTGCTCATATCATACAATTCGCCTTTCTGATTTAATTTAAATTCCGAATTCCGAGCATACCAATTTCGAGCCAATTGTATATAGATTGACGAACGTGGATTTCCTTTTTGCCCATGAAGTTGTGCATTAAAACTCTGTCCATCAAATACTTTATCGGTTGGAAGTTGGGCGCCAGCAATTTCGGCAAAAGTTGGCAGAAAATCTACGGCACTAATTAAATCATTTGAAACTTTTCCTTTTGGAGTAACATTGGGCCAATACACCAGCATAGGTACCAAAGCGCCACCTTCCTGCATAGAACCTTTTTGACCAATTAACCGCCGACCGCCAATAGTAGCAGCATCGGCATTGGGTTTTGCTGTTCCGTTATCGCCAAAAAACACCAAAATCGTGTTTTTATCCAGTTTCAGGCGAACCAATTCTTCGCGCAATTGCCCCACCAATTTATCCATGTAGCGAATATTATCGTCGTATATATTCTTACTATCCGCTTTACTATCAGGAGTTGGTAAAATTTCGCCATGCACATGCGACAATGAATAATAGGCAAAAAATGGTTTGTTCATATTCTGGGTCATGAATTCCACCATTCTTTTGTGCATTACGTCCGGCATGTATTCTTTGTCCTTTAAGGGAGTTTTAACTCCATTCAGCATATAGCTTTTTCCTTTTTCCTGTGTATTCCAATAAATACCACTTCCATTAAAACGCAGGTAATCATCATAGCCCCAATCCGAAGGTTCGAGTTGCATTTGACCTTGTTTGCCTATCATGGTAGAAACATAACCAGCCTTTTTCAAATAAGTTGGTATCAACGATTCAGCTGTTGGTTTCACTTCTACACAGGCATCCTGATTGGTTGCACCTGTTCGAAACAAGTGGCGTCCGGTAAGAATCATCGAACGCGAAGGGCCACTCAAAGGTGCTGTATATGCATTGGTGAAGCGAATTCCATCACTTGCCAGCTTATCAATATTCGGTGTTTTATATTTGTCGGCGCCATTACATCCTATTTCGGCATATCCAAGGTCATCGGCCAGAATAAAAATAATATTTGGTTTTTGGGCTTGCTCTTTGGCTTGTGCATTTGAACTAATGCTTAACACTCCTGCTGCAATTAAACCAGTAGTTTTCAAATAATTAATTTGTTTCATTTTTCTTGTATTTAAATTCGATTATAATATTAAACAAGGGTAATACACTTAAATTTTTAACGACATGAACCATTGGCTCGGCAAAACGTACCGTATTTGGCACCTGAATCCCGCCTCCGGGCGAACCATTAGGTTTATATCGTGGATCGGTCAACTGGACTTCATTGAGCCGAACAACTATGCGTTGTGCATGGCTGTGCAATTCACGGGTATCACCACCCTCAAGTCTTTCTTCAAAAATACGAAATTCATTATCTTCATAAACAATAGTGTTTTTTTGAGGCTCTAACCATTCATCGGGTCCTTTTGGCGCAGGATGGTTTAACTTGAATACCACCTCAAAAAAATCGCCGGTTGTGATTTTATACTTCTCATTTTTTTGAAAAACAGCGACTTCGCCACGTTTAAGTATTTTGTTTGTCTTTTTGCTTTTGATTTTTGTATCTGTCAAAGCAACAATTACGCGAGTTCCAAATTTTGTATCAGTAAAACCAACACTTGAGTGTCGCATAACTTTCACAAACTCATTCTCCAATGCCACTGAATCGGTTTGATTGATAGCCGAACCAGCTATAACAACAAAAACTAAAAGAAAGAATAATAAATATTTTTTCATTGTATTTCAAACACCATAAAATTATCAAACTGTTGATGAGACATAGTGGTTCTGAATCCAAAAAAGCCTTCGGACAATGGCGTTTCGTCTTTCAATTCCCAATACAATTCATCGTCAATAAAATAGCGTACTAAACCATTGTGAAGAATAATTTTAACCTGATATTCAGTATTTCCTTTCAATAAATGTTCAGAATCGCTATATTCCTTTAAAACAGGCTTATTGCCATCGCTTTTATATTTTCGGAAACGGGTGAATTTATTATAATGACCACCTACACCTGCATAATACAAATTAAGATTGTCGTACGACGAGAATTTCCCATCTCGTATAATCTCTTTTTCATTAGTCGGATCTGTTGCCATCCAAAAAGTATTCATATCCGAAACACGGTCGTTTTTTCCACCTTTATCCACGACAGTAACATCATATATTATCATGATATTCCCTTTTAATTTGGTCTTAAACCAAACGGTAGCACCACGCGATGCAGATACATCTAGCTTACCATCAACGATTTGTATTGATGATGAGTCGGGATTTTCAAATTCGACTTTCCAATTAGACAAATCAGAATTGAATTTTTCAGTAAAAATAATTTTCTCATTTCGAATTGAACAAACATAGGGCTTTTTTTTCTCTATAGTTTTAATGTCTTGAGAAAATACAAATAAACTGATGATTGACAGCGTGATAATGGTTAAGATAACTTTCATTTTTGTACATTAGAGTTATTTCCTACAATAGCTTTCGAAATAGAATTAACTTCTTTAATCAGCAATGGATAAGCCGGATCATCCATTCCACCATGATCAAAACCCTGCAATTCGTATAATCGCGTTTGTTTGTGGCCTGATAATTTCATCATTCTACATAAATACGCATTTTCTTCATATCTTCCCAGCAATTCCAGTTCACGGTCACCAGTAATCAGCAACATGGGTGGCGCATCAGCTCTCACAAAATAGAGGGGTGCATACTTGTCGATAGTGGGTTGTGTCCTATTTATGCCTTGCTCTTTGCGTATGGTAAAATGTGTAATTGCCTGACCGCTAAATGGTATAATCGCTGCAATGTTGTTCGCATCAATATTGTATTTGCTCAAATAACTTTTATCAAGGGTAATCATCAAATCTAAATAACCACCAGCAGAATGACCCGAAAGGAAAATCAATTTTGAATTTCCGCCATATTTGCCAATGTTTTTAAACACCCAAGCCACCGCAGCCGCTGCATCTTCTATATAGGCAGGTGCTTTTACTTTGGGCGACAAACGGTATTCAACGCCAATTACAGCAAAACCTTTTTCCTTCAATGCAGTTGGGATTTGTTTTTTTCCTCCAGTCATACTACCACCATGAAACCAAACTATAGTAGCGAAATTTTTTATATCTTTCGGATAATAAAAGTCCAGAACACATTGCGAATTGATATATTCGTCAGTTTTATTAATAGAATCGGAATAATAATGGATATTATTTTCTATAATATATTGCTGCTGAGCCGATAATAATGCCGAATTTGCTAATAAAACAAGTAAAAATAGTTTTTTAATTATTGACATTGATAAGCGTATTAATATCTAATTCTCTTTTGTCTTTTAACTTTGTTCTTTGTTATTTGCTCTATTCAATTGAACCCATTTTCCGTCCTTTTTTGTTCGAATCAGTGCTAATTGGAGTTTGCCAGTTGGCTAATTTAGAATAATCTACACATTGTTTATGTTCGCGTTCCATTGCTTTTTCAAAGAGAGCTTTCATCATTGCTTCTTCTTTAGCATAAGCTTTGTCACCAATTACACTTTTAGTTTCAAGCGGGTCTTTTACATAATCGTACATTTCCACTGCTTCAATTTTTGCTTCGCTAAATGGTTTGTCAGCTACATAATAATCGCCAATCCAAACGGTATAACGGAATTGTTTCGTGCGAATGGAATAACCCATAGAGCTACCTCTGGGGTACTGACTCATGGCATATTCTCTTAACTCAGCATTTTGATTTTTCATGGCGGGAACCAAACTTATGCCATCGAGGTATTTAGGCGTTGGAACTCCTGTTAAATCGCATAAAGTTGGAAAAATATCCACAAATTCACATTGGGTAGTTGGTTTTACATTTTTATTGAGTTGCTTTGCGCGCATCAATAGAGTTGCATGAGTAGCTTGTTCAAAATCAGTATGTTTGTTCCACAATCCATGATCGCCCAAATGCCAGCCATGATCGCCCCAAAGTACCACAATGGTGTTTTCAGCAAGCCCTAAACGATCTAATTCGTTCAATACTTTTTGTAACTGAGCATCCATGTACGAAGTGGCAGCATAATAACCGTGAATCAGTTCTTTCTGTTTATCAACCGACAAATGCTCCAGTTCTTTCTCAGAATAGCTATCGAACTGAGGAATATCAGTGTAACCTTTCAATTCCCCCGAAACATGGTAGGCCATTTCAGGACTTCCTACAGCTTTTTTCTGGTAAGGAGCAATTTGGAACTGATCACGTTTATATAAATCCCAGTATTTTTTGGGAGCTACAAAGGGTAAATGCGGCTTAATAAATCCTACAGCTAAGAAAAACGGTTTGCCTTTTTCTTTTAGCTGATTCATCAACTTGATACCTTCTTCGGCAGCTAATCCATCCTGATAGGTATTGTCGGGTACATCCGCACATTCCAATGCTGGTCCTTTTTTGCCTTTTTCCGGTGTGGAATTTGCATAAGTAGCAACTTTTACATTCACATAAGGAAGTGTCCATGATGGCGCATCGTGTCCGGGTCCTGCACTACCCATGTGAAAAATTTTACCAACCGCTGCCGATTCGTAACCGTTTTTGATAAAATATTCAGGCATTGTTACAGCGTTTGGATTTACCTGACGAAAATCGGTTACTAAATCCCAAACTCTGGTTTTATCAGGGTGCATACCTGTTAAGCAACTGGCACGAGTGGCGCCACTAATAGCTTGCTGCACGTAGCAATTCTGAAAAGCAAACCCTTCTTTAGCCAAGCGGTCCATACCGGGAGTAACTGCAATTTTATCGCCATAAGCTGCAATTAATGGTTTTAAATCATCTACTGCAATAAAAAGAATATTCGGTCTTTTTGGTTTGGCTTCAGTGTTTTGAGCCATGGCAGGCAAAGTTGCTAAACCCATTAATGCAAAATTAAGTCCCTGACTTTGAATTAGTTTTTTCATTATATTGATTTTAATGATTAATTTTTCCACCTTGTTCCAACTTCTTTGGAAGAAAGCGGTTTTAAAGTATTGTTTTTTATATTTTCAAATTGATAAAGTTCGTTTTTTGAAATGATGAAATTTGGTTTTTCCATATTTAACCCTGCTGGTGTAGGCGAGATATTTGAGCCGCTTCCCCAAATTATATTAGCTTCGAAATTATTGGGTTTAAACTGAAATACATCCAATGGCTTTTGTTTATCCTGAATTTCAATATTTACCGAATATCCTTTACAATTATACACGACATTTTTTTCAAACTTATTTTTTTCCGGTAACAAAACCATCTGTAAATCAGGCCAGTCGTTTTTATATGAAAAACCTACATCAATGCCATTTCCACCACAATTTATTATTGCATTGTATGCAAAATAACCGTTTTGTACCTGCAGGTATTTGGGTAATTCTTTCTTTTTGGGCGCAAAACTGCTTGTCAAGCTTTTCTCGTAATACTCGCCGGCTATTAACCGAAGTCCATCTTCCGACACATCCGATATGTAATTATTTATTACAGAATGATTTGCTCCGGCAACCCGAATGCCTGTTGTTCCTTTTACGCCCTGTCCCAATACAATATTACTGTCAAAAGTATTGAATTTTCCGCGTCGGCCAACCAGCCCACCCCGCGAAGCAATAACCGTATTGAAACGAACCACATTGTAATTCGACTTCAAAGATACAATTTCTGTGCCTTCGCCATCGGCATGATCGAATAAATTATATTCAATGGTAAAATAAGCTCCATCATCTCCGGTTTGGTCATCGTGACCATAGCCCCAAATTCTGAAAATCTCACGTCCGTTTGCTTTAGCAACATAAGGTATGTCTTTGATATAACAACTGTCTACTCTATTGTAACGTGCATTTTCATTGTCGTTTCCAAGTACCGGATTCATATTGCTTTTGCCTTTCAGAAAGCAATGATCAATGCGGTTATAACTACCTTTGAGATAAATCCAATAATACCTCACATCAAACATTTCAGGGTTGTAATCGACTATGGCACTGTTTGTTAATCGGCAAAAATCAGCATTGAAGTTGACTACCGAGCCACTTTCTAATTTTCCGTTCTTAAAAAATAAACCTTCAGCAATTAAATATGGTTTTGAAAAAGTAAGCATTGAATTTCCGGTTAAAATCACTTTTCCTGGTGATTCGGCACGTAAAGTAATGGGAGATGATGCATTGGCATTGGCATTAAAATCAATATTCAGATTCTTCCATTCTCCATTTCGTAAAACCAAAACATCCCCCGCATTAGCTTTGGCAATAGCAGATTTCAATTCACATGCCTTTGTTATTAGTAAAGTTTTTTGTGCTGATAATAAGGCTGATGAGCTCAGGAAAATAAGTAATATAATTTTTTTTATTGTTTTCATTTATTAAATACTACTGATACATAATTTATTCGCCGTCGTTTTCTTTTGCTTTGCCTTTGGGCTTTGAAGCTTTTTCAATTTTTCGTAAGTTCTCTATAGTTCTATCTTGTGCTAATGGTGTTAAATTTCTCTTTGTTAGGTTAGTTATCAATTCTTTTTTCAAGGATTTTTTAATTTTTGAGTAAGATTTATCTGTAGCGTAATTTGTTGTTTCGCCCGGATTTAATTTCAGATCAGTTAGAGTTTCAGGATGGCCGGGTAATTCGTAGATCGTATATTTGTAACGACCGTCAGTAATTTGAAAGCCGTTATAATCCTCAGTAACCACATATTTACGTGATGGAATTTTTCCTTCGCCTGTCAAATATGGTTTTAATGAAATTCCCGGAAGTTCTTTGTTATACTTTACACCGGTTAAGTCGCAGAGCGTAGGAATTAAATCAATTCCATTACAAGCAAGTGTTTTATTATCAGCAATATTTGTTTTAATTCCCTTTCCGGAAAAAATAAACGGAACGCGTTGAGCTTCTTCAAATAGTACATTTTTTAGGATTAACCCATGTGAACCGTTCATGTCGCCATGATCGGAAGTGAAAACAATTATTGTGTTTTCTTCCATACCTGATTTTTTCAAAACTGTAAGCACTCTGCCAATCTGAGCATCAACGCTTTCGGTCAGTCGGTGGTACATCCAATTATACAAATTCAATTGATCTTTATTCCACGAACGCGGAAAAATATCCATCGAAACCATATCGGGGTGCTCACCGTTAATCGGCTGAATATTGGTTGGTTGCGGTGGAATTTGCTTTTGATAATCCTCAGGTTTTAAAGTTTTTTGAAAGGCTAACAATCTTTCTGTTTCTCGGATATTTGCTTCTGGCAAGTCATTGGGATACCTTTTGTCCATGCCTGCTTTATAACAAATATCGTGGGGATTTATAAAGGAGAGAAATAAAAAGAACGGTTTCTCTTTTCCAATTTTTGGTAATATTTGTTCGGCATAAATAGCCGGACCATCATAAGGATCGGTATTATTGATAGTAAAACCATATTCCGAAACATCTTTAGTTCCGTACAAGTGAGTTTTTCCTGAATAAAGCGTTTCGTAGCCTGCATTTCTGAAAACAACTCCCAAACCATCTTTCGACGCTATTTCAAACACCTTTTCTTTGTTAAAAGCCGAAGTGTTTTCTTTTACACCTACTTCGGAGGCATAATGTCCGGTTAATAAAGAAAAGCGCGAAGGCATTGAAACAGGATTGGCGCAATAGGTTTTTTCAAAGCGATATCCCTTTGAAGCTATTTCATCCATATTGGGCGTATGCAACCATTTATTTCCCATGCAACTCATCATATTGTACGATTGTTGGTCGGTCATGATATAAAGCACATTGGGTTTGGTTTGTGACAAAGCCGAAACACTTGCAATACTTAAAATAGCGATATTAATTTTTTTCATTTTCTACTTTTTTGTTGGCTCTTCCAAATTCGTCCATAACAATGGATTTTTGATTGGTAAATTTCGTAGACTCTCGTTTCCTAACTTTTTATTAACCAATGATTTCCACATTTCAAGATATGATAAATTGTTATAAGCATGTGCTGCTAAAAACAGAAATGCAGAAGAACGCGGTTGCTCATCCCATTCGCTGATATCCTGTTTGTAAGTCCATTTATTTTTATCTTCAATGTAAGGATACATAAACTCCACCGCTTTACCAATAGAACGTCCATCGGCTGTTTTATAATTCCATAAATCATTATTTTTATCCGAAATCAGAGCAACCAAAGTTGACATACCATCCAAATTGAACTGCAAATACGAATACGGTTTGGTACGCGCTAATTCTTCCGGATAACTTCCGTCCAAAGCCATTTGCTTTGGCAATATTATGGTTTTATACCGAATGCGAATGCTGTCGAGCATAGTTTGGTTATTTGTAAGCAATGCATAAGCCGCTGCTTGCGTGTGCCACCACGTGCCATGATTATTTTTCCAGTTTTTCTCGGCAATGCCGTAAGGATGTGTGTTGAGCCAATTCAGAAACAGTGCAAACCATTCTTTTACCTCAACACTTAGTTTCGCCGAAAAATAAGGCGAATGTTCCAATTGTTTTACCGAAAGCGCTACTTCAATAAGTGGTGTAGCATCAATTATGCCAATTCCACGCCCGGTACAAATTCCTTTAATTGCTTGTGAGTAGAGTAGGTGAGGGCTCATCAGCGTGGTGGTATCTACAAACCAAGCATTCAAATGTTTTGCTGCTGTTTCAACATACTTTTTATTGCCCGTAAGCAAGTAAGCCGATGTTTGTGTGCCAACAATCCAACTCAGTTTTTTAAGCATTTCGTTATGAGCATCGAAGTTTTCAGGGTTTCGCTGACCATCTTTTTGAATGTATTTACCATTCGGATCTTTCTGGTTTGGCCACCAATAAGTACCTTCGGAATAATAATCGTGTTTATTACCTGCACTACGAACACACGAAGCCGAAGTTACAGTTTGTGGCTTTATGGATAATTGTTCATCAGCCGTTTTTATCGTATTTGCTTTCAAATCCTTAAATAATTTGTCAGCAACAGGTGCATTTTGTGTTCTGAAAAAATCAATCATTTGTTGATTCATTTCAGCAGCCACTTGTTTGTATGATTTTTCATTTACCACATTTATCTTTTCCAATGGATCTTTCTGATAATCATACAATTCAGTTGCTACAACCAAATCTTTATTATACGCTTTGTCTGAACGAAAATCATCTTTCAGCCACATAGTAAATCGGTAACGTTCGTTGCGAATGGAATAGCCCATAAAATGCCCATCGGCGTATCCCAATCTTGCTTTTTCTACTGCAATCGTTGATCTTGGATACTGACTAACAGCAAATTGCTTAACTTTGGCAGTTGGATTTTTCATTATGGGAACTAAACTTTTTCCATCCAAATTGGTTGGAATGGATACACCAGCCAAATCGCAAAGTGTAGGAAAAACGTCCACAAATTCGGTTGGTGAGCTAGTTTTAGCTGATTTAAATCCGGGAGCAGAAATAATGAGTGGTGCCCGCGTAGCTTGTTCAAAGTTTGTATGTTTACACCACAAATTATGGTCGCCTAAATGCCAGCCATGATCGCCCCAAAGCACTATAACCGTATTGTCTGTTAGACCCAACGAATCCAGTGTATTGAGCAAAATCCCAACTTGCGCATCGGTGTACGAAACCGCAGCGTGATAACCATGAATCAACTCTTTTTGTTTGTCCAATGGCAATGTAATGCCAAAATCCTTTTGGTCGGTAAATTCTAACAAAGCCGGAATATCTGAATAGGCACGCATCTCGCTAGCTGCATGATACGACAAATCAACTCCGTTTTTAGCTTTTTCCTGATAAGCAGCAATGGGCATTTTATCGCGGTCGTACATATCCCAATATTTTTTAGGAGCCACAAAAGGTAAATGTGGTTTTACGAAACCCACAGCAAGGAAAAATGGTTTGTTTTTTTGTTTTAATTGTGCTAAAATAGCCTTTGCCTGAAGGGAATTTGCACCATCAACATAAGCATTATCAGCTACATCGGCACATTCAACTGTGGGTTTAATTTTTGTGGAAGCGTAATCCAGGGCATCATTCTGACTCATTCCCTTTGCCAATGCTTCGTTTTTAAATTTTTCGGCCAATTCTTTGGTTTCCTTTAGCTGATAATTACCAAAAACTGGTTCACCAGTAGCAGAATTGAAATAATTTTGAGCTTTTTTATAATAAGGAACACTCCACGAAGGATCGTCCAATTGTTTATCCACACAGCGAGGATCGTAAATTTTGCCTAATCCTTGGGTACTAAAACCTTGGGTAATTAAATATTGTGGTAAACTTACAATATTCGGATTTATATCACGCATTTTGGTTTTCAAATCCCACACTTGGGTATGGTCAGGGCGTAATCCGGTCATGATGCTGGCACGTGTTGGACCTGAAACTGCTTGCTGACAGTAATTACTCATAAATACCGTTCCTCGAGAAGCCAATCGGTCGATATTTGGAGTTTTTATTGTTTTATCGCCATAGCATCCCAAAATTGGTTTCAAATCGTCGACAGCAATAAAAAGTATATTGAGTTTTTGCTTTTTAGCTTCCTGAGCATAAGTAAGTATTGGCAAAGTTACCAAACTTAATAATACCAAATTTCTATTTTTTTGTTGTATTTTCATGTTGAAAACTATTTGGTATTTAATTCAGTTTTCCCATTTTCAATCAACATTTTAGTGCGTGTCAATGCTTCGAGATAATAGTAATCGGCATATGCCAAAGGTGTATCAATTTCATCTTTTGCAGGCCAGTTTCCGGTAGAATGTTTCAGAACAAACAGTCCGTTTTCACCAATTTTTGCTAAATAATTATCTGAAGATAAGTTTTTTAGAATGGTTTGGGCAGAATTAAAATAATTATTCTTTTCTTTCGTATAAGTACTTAATTCAACCAGTGCCGAAGCAAAGATTACCGCTGCCGAAGCATCACGTGGTTCGTTGGGAATGTTGGGCGCATCAAAATCCCAGTACGGAATCATGTCTTTTGGTAAACGTGGATGATTTAATATAAAAGCAGCTACTTTTTGAGCTTGTTCCAAATAATTTTTTTTTCCGGTTTCACGATACATCATGGTGTAGCCATACAACGCCCATGCTTGTCCGCGTGCCCACGACGAATTATTGTTAAAGCCCTGATGCGTTACTTTTTCAACAACCTGGCCTGTTATGCTGTCGTAATTTACCACATGCACGCAACTGTTATCGGCACGAAAATGATTTTTGAGCGTTAAATCGGCATGCGAAATACAGGCATTTTGCATGTTTTGGTTGTTGGTAAGTTTTCCAGTTTCGTACAAAAATTCCAAATTCATCATGTTGTCGATTATCACCGGATAATTCCAACGGTTCCTTTTGTCCCACGATTTCATTAATCCTACATGCGGATAAAATCGTGTCATTAAAGAGTTTGCACCTTCAACCATTACTTTTTTATAAGCCTCATTTCCTGTTAATCGATAGCCATTTCCGTAACTGCAACCGAGAATAAAACCTAAATCGTGTGTGTTTTTACGGTTTTTTGCCTCTTCTAATTGTTGAGTGTATTGCTGTGCTTCGGCTTTAAGTTTTAGGTTTCCGGTAAGTTCGTATAGGTACCAAAGTGAGCCCGAAAAAAACCCACTGCACCAATCTTTTATCCCCACAAATTTCACTGCACCGTCTTGAAAAGTGCGTGGCGATAGCTTTTTATCTTTGTAGGTTTCGGCTGCCAATAGTAATTGTGCTTCGGAGCGGTTAATGGCGTTTTCCAACCATTTTTCTGTTTTAGGATTTTCCACTTTTAGCTTCATTGGGCTTTGCATTCCCATCCAAAGTAAAGCATTTTTTAGCGGCATATTGCGTTTACTTTCCTCACTCGGAAAATCGGCCGATGATTTTTTCCATGTATTAAGCCATTGGAAATCATTTAAATGAATAGCTGTCAAAAACATAAAAGGTCGGCGTCCTGGCTGCTCATCCCAGTACAACACATCTTTGGCATAAGGCCAACTGCTTTTGTCCAAAACGTATGGTTTTATAAAACCTACTGCTTTGCGCATTCCACGTCCATCTGTCAATTCAAAATCCCAACCATTTACAATCCAAGCCAACGTGGCAGCACCATCCAAATTGAAAAGCGAATAAGCATAAGGTTTAGTGCGGGCAGTTTCTAATGGGAAACTACCATCTAATGCCATTTGATTGGTTAACAACTCTTTGACATAAAACTGTCGACATTTTTCCAAACTTTTGCTATCGCCGGTAAAACTTGCGTACGCAGCTACTTGCGCGTGCCACCATGTTCCATGATTGTTTTTGGCATTCATTTCGTCGATACCGTAGGGATGCGTATTTAGCCAGTTTAGAAATGTTGCGAACCACTGTTTAATCGTTGCTGCATCCGATGCCTTTAAATAAGGCGATTTTTGCAAAATCTCGATCGATTTTACTACTTCTATCAACGAAATGGCATCGATTATACCAATGCCCCGGCCAGTATTTACTCCTTTAATCGCCTGAGCATATAGCAAATGCGGAGTCATTAGTGATGCGGAATCTACAAACCAAGCTTTGAGATGTTTTACGGCATGTTGAGCATATTGTTTTTTGCCCGTGAGCAAATAAGCCGAAGTTTCTGTTCCAACTATCCACGAAAACCGACCTATGGCTTTGAGATGATCGTCAAAATTTTCGGGATTATTCACACCATCCTTGCGAATATAAGCTCCGTTTGGATTTTCGGGATTTGGCCACCAATAAGTTGCTTCGGAATAATAATCGTGTTTGCCACCAGCACTGCGCTCGCATTGCGATGCCGTAACAGTAATTGGTTTTTCCTTCAAAAACTTATTAGCAAGTGTAATTACACGGTTTTTTTCGGCTTGCATAAGTACAGGATAAACGCCAGAAGTAAATTTACTTTTGGTTGTGATTTGCGCAGCAAAAAGTATATTTAATTGAAAACCGAATACTATAAGTATCAATAAAAAGGAGTGATTAGATTTTTTCATCGTTTAACTATTTCTTGTGCAAATTTAGTCATAATCATTATTCTAAAGTTACAACTTTCGACCAATTGCTTTCAGTTTTCAGTCAAAAAGGAAGAAAAGAACACTAAATCAATGAAATTACTCTAAGACAACCAACAAGGTTAAGAAATTACGACTAACTATATATCAATAAATGGCTTTTAATTTTTTTAATTCAAATCTCAACGCTTTAAATTATTTTAAACCTATAATTTTCAATAAAAAAGCCCCCAAACATTCATTCGGAGGCTTTAATTAAATAATTAAGGCAACTATGCACTTACCGCGGCTGTACCCAAATACTGGCTGCTCGAAACATTGAACTGGTCGTTTGCCGACTGAAAGAAAATGTAAAACAGCAATTTATCGCCTACAGCACTATTCGGTATTGGTAACGACCCACTACCTGAAGCTCTGGTTACCTTACCAATAGAATAACTTACTTCGTAATTATCCACATTGTAAACAACCATCACCGCTTTATCACTTCCAATTCCAGAACTTGAACTACTATTGTCGTTCCATTTGAAATTAACAACATCTTCAACCAATTGTGCAGTTGTACCCGTGGGTTGACTGAGTAGTCCATCGCTAATCAACACTTTGCTGTAATCCAGTGCAAAATCTGGTGCAACACCCGTTAAAGCTTTATCCAATGCGTTTTTACATGCATAGTTGTAAGGCGTCATTGTGTTTCCTGCCAACATTTTACACCCGTACTTCACTACCGGATTCAGGGGTTGCATAAATCCGGTTACAAGTCCGAACTTTGTGCGTTGATTTACCTGTCCTTCGGTGTTCGAAGTACGTTTCCTTTTCGACTTGGCAATAATAATATCATCGCCATTTTTTTTACACATACCGATAACTGTTCCTACGGTTCCTGTAAAACCTCCTAAAATACCCTGATTTAATTTACCCATTGTAAACCTCCTCTCTTAAAAAATTAATACTACTAATAACTAATGCAGTGCGTAACTGCGAAAAAATTTTCTGTTTCATTTTTTTTTAAAATTAAATTAATAAATTATTTTGTAGTGTCCCTACGCACTCTAATTTTACAACTATTTTGCCAATAGGCTTTATTGTCCGCATTGACCGTTATTGACCGTGCCAAACTTTTTGGTGTGGTTTTTTTTTTATAAAAATGTCCGCATTGACCGCTATTGACCGCTTACCATCCACCCATTCGGACATAAAAAAAGCAGCCTGATTGCTCAAACTGCTCTTTCTTTATTCCCCTTTAGGGGTTAGGGGCTCTATATAAACCACAAACTATCACTCCCCAGCTCACCCCAATCCTTATATTTAAAATGTGGTGCTATCTGTGCCAGCATTTCAGGATAACGAAGCGTAACTGGCAACCACTGACGCGAAACGGATTTCCAATACAGCAAGCTAAACTGGCAAACCTGCTCAAAAATTGGAACTAACTCTTCTTCAGACATGACAACTGCAATTTTCGAATTGGGTAGATGTTTTTGTACGCTTATTTTCAAGGGAAATGGAAAGCCTTCGCGTTCATCTATTTTATCTGTTATCGTATTTGTCAATTGGTTGTTATAAAGCAAGTATTGTTTATTATTAATTGCCAAATAATTGCCGGAGATCGGCATTTTGTGATGGACTGTCATATCGAAACCAACTACATCGTCCGAAAATCCTTTATTTATCGAAACCACTACAACTGGAATATCCAACTTCAATTCAGTTAATGCATTCTGAATGTGTTTCAAATCTTTGTAACTTAACCTTTTGTAAAAATGAATAACCAAGCGATTTATGCCTGCATTGGCATTGCAGAATTTTTTCACTGCTAACTTTATCGAACCTGCCAATTCACTTATCTGATGTTGACTGAAACATTCAAAACCTCCAAATTGTCCTTCGTTGGTAAAACTAAAGGCACTGCCAATATACTTTTTACCCAACTCCCTACTTGTGTATGCACTTATGCCAATTACTAACTCTTTGGATTCTTGCGCTTCAAAACACCAGGGTGTAGCACCTAATTTTGCATAAATGGCTACTGCGATATTTGCCAAACTATAATGAAATCCTTTCTTTACCAATGCTTTCCGAAACGATTTTTTATCTCCATTGCTTACTTCAGCAACAGGCATTAATTCGCGTTGATAACCCCAGGACTTAACTGTATCAAGTGTTTGTGAAACAATACCGTGGGTGAGTAGCAACTCTTTTAAATCAAAATAAATCTTACGTTTTTGTTGCGAGGAGCTCGTTTTGGCGTGAGGCGATAGATAGATGGCGACATACCGTTTCGATGAGACAATAACTTGTTGTGCTTTCCGCTGTTTAATTGCTGCTTCTATTTCCGGTATTGGATTTTCTTTGTCACTAAACCATATACTAAGATGTGATTCGGTTTTGTAATGCATTTTTAAATACTCCGAAATACCTTTGAATTCGGTTGGATAATTCCCTCTAAAATAATCATCAATGGTCATTGCCAATGGTTTATCATCCTTATGACCTATAAATAGAAATACAATTTCGTCTGTTATAAGTTCCTTTGGACCCAATTGTGGCATACCAAATTTGGGTTGCGCATGTTTTCCTTCCCCAAACTGAAGTATTTTTATAGTAGTTGTATCAAAGAGTTGAGGTGTTACAACTTTCCAATCCAAATTGAGTAATAGAATTGCAGCTAAACCTTCTGTTTCTAAAAAAGTTTGCTTAAAATGCTCCATTTCATCGAAATGCTTCAAATACCGATTGCTTTTGTCGGGGGCAGGTACGCTAAAATTTAATTTCGCCCGCAGCGGTGGATGGAGACAAGGATATACCCGATTCAAATTTCGACGTGCCTGTTCGGTCATGTTCTTATGATGCTGAATCTCTGTTTCGAAAAGCACCCAGCCAAATAGTTCACTATTGGTTTCGGCAAAAACAGCATTCGACAAAGCCTGACTATATACCGAGTGCAATTCACCAACTATAACAACCATTTCAAAAGAATGCTCTTCGTAATTAAACTGGATCCGTATGGTATATGCTTTGTAACCTGTGCAATTGGGATATGGCGATTGAGACTTTACCCACACTTCAGTATCTGATACGAAATTAGTACGACAAGGCAAACCAAGCAATTTAAAGTAGTTGGAAAGTTGTAATGTGTAGTATTTTTTAAGAAACGAAACGGACCAACTAGATTCGCCCTCGCTACAATTATCAGGTGATAAAGCTTTTGACACCAAAATAGAAGCTTTAATATCAGGCTCTGTTAGTGCATACACATCAGTCCAATCTTCCGATAAATTGTATTCAGTTTTTAGCTGATTTGCATCTTTTTCCGAAAGTTTTATCGAATTCACGGAGGGTTTCATAGTCAAATAAACAGTCAATTTTTCGATTGCATGTGTAAATTTCAACATGTTCATCGTAAGTGGTTTTGGTGTCATGGTCTAGTTTTGGTGTTATGGTCTAGTTTTGGTGTTATGCTGTGTCTTTAAGCTACTCAAATAGCGTTGAAGTTCTTTATCTTCTATTCGCCACCCATTTCTTTGTTTTATTCCTATTAGTTCTTTATTCTGCAGTAAGCGACGGATGGTGCGCTCACTACCAATCTTTAAGGTAACTAAATCCTTTATAGTATGCAATTTCGTATCAACAAATGTTGTGGCTTGTCCAGTTTCAGACTGCGTGCTTACAAGTGGCTCCGTTATCCTATCCTCAGTCGGAGCTATTTCTTTTGATTTCAACGGTTGCTTTTTCACAAGCACAGTTGGCATTTGTTTCAAAAAGCACTTTACGGGTGGCAACTCGCCCACCATTGCAGTGTAAAGCATTGCCTCGGTAAGTGGGGATTGTATTACGTCCGATAATGCCAATTGAATTTCGAGGTAGGCTTTTGCCACACATACTTTCAGCAACTGAAACACATAACTGTTCGAAAGCAATTCGGGTGGAGTATCCTGCGTTGGATTTAAAAAATGGGCTGATTGTAAGTTATTGGTCTGCATTTGTTCGCCTAAGCGCAACAAGCATGTTTTCAAATGTTTATCAAGCAGTGTGAGGCGTAAATAATTGCGTGAATCGGCATCTTGCTCTTCTTCCAGAAAGTGCAGTATCTCGTTGCAATAAAAAAAAGTTTCCTGTACTAATTTATGGTAATAAAACTTACACTTAAAATTTGTTGGTTTATAAAACGTGAATCCAAGCCGACCTTCATCGACAATTGAATCCAATCCAATAGTGAAATTTTCTTCGTTGAGATAAGTACTGTAGTTGTTCTCTGGCAAGAACGGACTAAGCGAACCAACCATAATACTATCGAACAAAGGGAAACGAAAATCAAAATCAATCATAGTTGTTGTGTTTTAGGAGTCAATAAGCTTACTGTCAGATGAGTATTGAACTTGTACAACAAAAACAGTCATTTATCCTTTAACATAAAAGCCTTGTTGATAGAAATCTTACAACAAGACTTTTGATTTTTGTGTTTTTTAACAATATAGGACAAAATTCGCTTTTAACCTGATTTTTTGCAAAGTCATTTATTCAAACAAAACTAAAGATTGCATTGAATTATTTAATAAATAAACCTATCTTTGCATTGAATTATTTCAATTAAACAACTATCTTTGCATTGAATAAATTCATTTCTTCAAAAAAAACACTGTTTGAACAGTCTCTGTCACCTCAGGAAATATGCCAAAGACTTTCAGTCTATTTTCAAACTCCTATTATACCCGGAGAAACATTGCTGTTTTTTGACGAAATACAACAATGCAAACCCGCCTTATCAAAACTTCGATATTTTTACGAAAAATATCCCGAACTTCACTTGATTGCGGCAGGCTCGTTGCTCGAATTTGCTATTGAGGAAATCCCTTCGATTGGAGTTGGCAGAGAGCGTTCAATGTTTATTTACCCATTTAGTTTTGATGATTTTTTAACTGCTTTGGGCGAAAACATGATAGTTGAGGCATATAAATTAGCCTCGCCCGCAAAACCGCTTTTTGAACCAACTCATAAGAAATTAATTGACCGCCTGAGAGTTTTTTTAATTGTAGGCGGAATGCCCGAAGTGGTTTCAACTTATGTTAGAACAAGAGACATTCTTCAATGTCAAAACGTTTTGACCGATTTGATGATTTCGTTTAAGGATGATTTCAGAAAATATAAAAAAGAGTTCCTGCCTTACGAATTAACGATGTATTTGAATCGGTTGTAAAGCAAACGGAAGGTAAATTTATATTCGAAAAAGTTGGTGCAGGACTAAACAATGGTCAAGTAAAACAAGCATTGGAGCTACTAATTATGGCGGGTTTGGTTTATCCGATTACGCATACTGCTGCCAATGGAATTCCATTAGGAGCTGAGGCAAATCACAAATACCGAAGAATGATACTGCTCGATACCGGATTATATCAACGGGTGTTAGGACTTGAAACTTCCAATTTATTGCTGTCAGATGATTTTAAAATCGTGAACAAAGGGACAATTGCTGAAATGTTTGTAGGACAGGAATTACTAAAATCGGCTTCATGCTTCGAACCGAAACAGCTTTATTGTTGGGCAAAAGAGAAAAACAAAGGAAATGCACAGGTTGACTTTATTGTACAAGTTGGAGAAACAATTATTCCAATTGAGGTTAAATCGGGCTCTCAAGGGGCAATGCAAAGTTTGAGACAATTTATGTCGGAGAAAAAGATTCAAAGAGGAGTTAGAACTTCGCTCGAAAATTTTTGCAATTATAAAGATATTGACGTTTATCCACTCTATGCAATCACCAATGTGCTGAATCAAGTTGAGAAAGTCCAATCTGTTTGATAACTACATCATGAAATGGAAGTTATACTAATTGTGAATTGGTTATGACAACGCTCCTATTAGGCAAAAAAAAGAATGCCTGAAAATCATACATTTTCAAACATTCTTTCTGACCTAAAAAACTGATTTATAGTGTTTTATAATCGTATATCTTTTTCAATCTATTTTAGTAATTCAAAATCCTTCCTTAGTCTAATTTCTTCCGAACTGCTGCCTATCAACACCTCAAACTTGCCTGGTTC
>Ga0247840_10005431_pt1 | contig 19192 bp, 14 predicted proteins | sample LaCruzMarch2015__FD_192404 | JGI IMG/M metagenome (GOLD analysis project Ga0247840, IMG submission 192404) | Freshwater microbial communities from meromictic Lake La Cruz, Castile-La Mancha, Spain - LaCruzMarch2015_17m | ecosystem: Environmental > Aquatic > Freshwater > Lake | place: Spain... | reverse complement strand
AGGTTCCTTTGACCGATGACCGCCTGCGGCCCATGTGGGAAGCGGCGCATGCCTTCGCCCTGCCGGTGAAGATCCACACGTGGGAAGGGGAGTTCAACAGCCCTGGGATGTTGGATGGCATTGCGGCACGTTATCCGCAGGCGCGTTTGATCATGGCCCATTGCGGCGGGACCGATGCCGGTCGGGCGGAGGCCGAAGCCATGGCGCAAAAACATCCCAATGCCTATCTGGAGTGGTGCGGAAGTTTTCTTTCGCGGAAACCGTGGGAGGAGACGCTTTGCGAGGTGGGTGCCGGCAAGCTTCTCTTTGGCACGGATGCCGTGCTGCACGAATACGATTGGGAACTGGCCCGCCTTCTCTCCCAACCACTCGCCCCGGAGGATCTGCATAAAATCCTGCGTGAAAACTTCCGCCAGATTCTGAATCTCTCGGTTTCTCATCGGACTCACGATTCGATCTTTTGAAAAACCAATCCTTCGCATGAAAATCTCCCAGGTTCTTTGTCAAATCCTCCGCATTGCTTCCGTTGAGCAAAAGACCGCCGGCACCCAGGACACCCTCATCATTCGCATCCGCACGGACGACGGACTCGAAGGCATCGGCGAGGCCGACGCGTCGCCCGAGGTGCTCAAGGCCATCATTGACGCCCCGTTCAGTCATAATATTGCCTGCGGATTGCGGGAATTGTTGATCGGATGGAATCCGCTCGAGACCGATGCGATCTGGCAACACCTCTACCGGCGCACGATGTATTTCGGACGCCGGGCCGTGGGCATCGCCGCGATGGCGGGCGTGGACATGGCACTCTGGGATCTCAAAGGCAAAGCCCTTGGACAGCCCATTCATCGGCTGCTCGGCGGGAAACGCCATTCCACCATCCCTGCCTACGCCTCGATTTTGTTCGGACGCGACGGACGCGAAACCGCCGGGATCGCGCGGCGATGGAAAGACGCGGGCTACGGCGCCATCAAATTCGGCTGGGAGCCCATGGGGCAATCCGAAGCTCTCGATGTGGAGTTGGTGGCCGGAGCACGGGAGGGATTCGGCGATGGCACGTTGCTGATCGATGCCGGATGTGTATGGGATGCGCGCACGGCGCTCCAGCGGGCGTTGCGTTTTCAGGAATTCCATATCGGATGGCTGGAGGAGCCATTGGCCCAGGACGACCTCGATGGCTATGTCTGGCTGCGCGACCGATCCCCCGTGCCGATTGCTGCGGGGGAAGGCGAATGCGGACGGGCGGCGTTCCGCCCATGGATCGATCGTCACGCGCTGGACATCTACCAAGTAGATCTCGCTCGGAATGGCTTCACCGAGGCCGCCTACATCCGGCAGCGCGTCGAAGAGATCGGAGCCCGTCTCTGCAACCATTGTTACAAGACACCGATCAGCGTGGCAGCTTGTCTCCACTGGCTGAGCACCTGCGAGAAGGCGTTCCTCTTCGAGGACTGCGTCGAGGACTCGCCCCTCCGTCATGAACTCACGCGGGAACCGGTGATCGCAATCAACGGGCAGATGACCGTGCCCGACGGGCCGGGGCTAGGAGTGACGCTGAACGAAGATTTTGTGCAGTCGCATTTGGTGGAGGAATCCGGGGCATGAAAAGATTTTCCCAAAAACGGGCACTCATCACCGGAGGAGGAACCGGCATTGGGCGGGCCATTGCCCTGGCGCTGGCGGCGGAAGACGGCCACGCCACGATTGTCGGGCCCGATCCCGAGGCGCTCGCGGAGGTTGCGGGCTTTTCCCCGGGCCTCCTTCATGCCGAGGAATGCGACCTGCGCGACCTGCCACGCTGGAAGAAGATTCTGATGGATCATGCAGACCTCGACATCCTGATCAACAATGCGGCCATCAGCGTGCCGACCGATGCTCTCAATCCGGAGGACTCCAGTTGGAGCGATGTCTTCGCGGTGAATTTCGAGGCCGCCCGCATCGGCTGTCTCGAAGCCGCGCGCCACATGCAGAATCGTGGGGGGCGAATCGTCAATGTGACATCGGTTCATGGCACGCTCTGCGAGCGAAACTCCGCGGCCTACGGGGTGGCTAAGGCCGCGCTCAATCAACTCACCCGATCACTGGCGGTGGAGTTCGCCCGGTTTGGAATTCTCGTGAACGCAGTTGCGCCGGGCTTCGTTGACACCCCGATGAGCCGGGCCAGCGGAGTGAATGAACTGGAAACCGACTATTTTCGCTCCACATTTTTGGACAATGGACGCCTGCCAATTGCCCGGGCGGCACAACCGGAGGAAATCGCCCGAGCGGTGTTGTTTCTCGCCGATCCCGCCAACTCGTATATTACCGGTCACATCCTCGTCGCGGATGGCGGTCTGAGTCTTACGCTTTAGAATTATGAGCTCATCCCTTCGGGCAGGAATCCGCATTTTCACTCCGGTCCTTTTGCTGTCAGCCCTAGTGTGGCCACTCCACGCTGGCGGCCCGCAGCCCTTGCATCCCACGATTCCCGACACCATGCCGGGCACGTTGGAACTCGACATCATTCCTCATCCCGCCTCCGCGAAATTGCGCGACGAAGTGCTGGCAGTCGGACGGTCCCGCGTGTGGGTTCCGCGACTCGATGCGCTCGGCATTGGACGGGCGCAATTGGAATACGCGCTGGGTTTGCTCTCGTCGCAAACACTGGTTGGCAGCGCGGATGAGCTTCTCGCAGAAAAAGCCGACACCCTTGTGGTCATTGGTCTCGAGGCGTGGAAAACGTTGGCGGATAAACTGCCCGGCGTGCCCGCGCTTCGCGCGAAGCCACTGGACGAGGAGGCCTATGTGCTTCACATCGTCGAAGCAAAAGACGGACGCCCCCAGCTGATCCTGGCGGCCGGGGGAAGTTTGTCGGCGGAATACTACGCCATTCAATCCCTCCGCCAGCTTTCCTGGCGCGATGGCAACAAGACGTGGATTCGGTTGGGCGAAGTGGACGATCACCCGGTCTTTTCCATCCGTGGCAACAAGCGGTTCGTTTCCTGGATGTCTCTATTCAAAGCCAATCTTGTGAACGAAATGGCACTCAACCTTCCGATTCAACGGGAGATCCCGTTGCTTTATCGGTTCCGGGAATATCACCCGATTTCCTATCCTCCCAAACCTCCGAAAGATGTGTTTAACGTCGCCGCGACGGTGGAGGGAGTTTTGAGTCATACGCGGACGCCGGACATGAGTCATGATTTTCATTCCGTGGTGGCATTGATGATGGATGACATTGAACTGACCGATGCTGTTACTCCTGAAGACCGGAAAAAATACGGCGGATATTTCGAGGCGATCCGGGCGGCGGTGGATCAGTCGGCGGCGGCCGTGGCGAAGAAGAATCCCTCGGCCCGCTTTTGGTTCATGCCGCAATTTTATTTCAGCCACATGAGGGATTTTGCCGAGGGCGGCAAACGCTTCCGCGCATCCGGGCCACTCTCGTCGGATGTTGGCATTTATTTTAACGGCGCAGAGGTTTCCTGTCTCTTCACCCCGGAGGCAGTGGTGCGCGACTATGTGCGAAATCTGGGGGGGGACGAAAAAAATCCCGTCACCCTTTACGATACGATCTTCGATACCGACGAATCCTTCTTCGCCGTTCCGGCCATCGCGCCGCACTCCGCGTCCTATCTGGCAGGGACGATCCTCGAACAAGGCAATCCCATCAACGCTGGAACCTATTACGACATGCTGTGGAACCCGACGGCCTACGATACGCGCCGGAGCGAGATGCTGGTCTGCCGCGAAGTGATGGGACTGCGACATTGGGAGACCCTGTATCGGCTGATCACGGCGTATCGGGAACTGGTGCTTCCGCCCGCCCATGACATTCCGCGCGCGGAGGCGCTGGCGCGGTTCGAAAAAAGTTTTGCCGCGGTTCGAGTGGCGACGGGGGATTTGAAGAAACTACGGGCCTCCGATTTGGCTGGCCGGGTGGATTTTTCCCTTCTCTATGAACGCAAGGGCAAGCGCATGTACGGGCGGTTCGAACTCGCGGACTTTTTCCTCGGCAATCGTCCGCTCACGGAAACGGAAATTGCCGCCATGCGCGATCAGCCGATAGCCAGGGTTTTGGCGAGCGGGGCCATCCCGGAGGCGGATGTGGCACTGGCGGTTTCCGTGGACCCGCAGACCACGGCTCTGGTGACATCAGCCGGCAGCACGGCGCGCGTGGTGGGCCCCGTCAATTTTACCGAGGGCCCGGGTGGACGCATCGCTTTTGCTTTCCCGGGGGCGCCGGGCACGGGCGTGGAAGTGGAACGGGAGCAGGACCTCGCCTCAGACACCGGCTGGTCGGTGGCTTGGTGGATGCGGGGGGATGCACCGGAGCAATTGAATGTCATCATGCAGGTTTTCCAGGCATCGGATTTTCAGGCCAAAGTTCTTGAAGTCCTCACGGTGGGCCAGGAGCCCGGACACGCGGCCGCTCTGGCAGGCAGCATCCATGGTCCCACCAAGGTGTTCGCCCCCCTCGTCCGCCCGGTCGATGGCCAATGGCATCATGTCGTCATCAATCAGACAACGGAGGGGGAACGTGCTTGTTTTCTTGATGGAGTGAAGATTGCCACAGCGCCAGATCCCCGGAATAGCAGGCTGGCCGGGCGCACGGTTGTCTTGGGAGGGGTTCCCGCATCGGCGAATGAACTCGCCGGAGTGCGGATGATTTTGCGGTCGTGGCAGGACTTTATTGCCTACTTCCCCGAGCTCGAGACGGCCTTGCAGAAAATGAAGCCGACGATTGATGCGTATTTCTCCCGCGAACTGGTGGCGCCTCATCAAGAATCCATCAGCCCTGAGACCTTCGCCGGAGCAGGGCTCAGCAAGGGTTTCGTTCCTTCGGCACGTGCTTCGACGGCCGGTTCCACGACTTTGGAGGCAGTGCACGATAATGAAACGATTGCCCTGCGCGTCCGAGGTCCCCTTCCAGCGAATGGCGTCGTGCCGCAAGTGCAGTTCTACCTCGACCCATCGAGTGATCGCTCGATGGCTTTCCAGTTTAATATTCCCGGCACCAATGCGGGAGATGATCCCTGCCGGGATTTCATCCAAGAGGGGGTCGCTGCGGGAGGTGCTTGGGCGGCTTTTTTCTCGCAGAAAGCCAACCCTCCACAATACACCGATTTTCCGATCAAGTGGGACTGGAGCCGGAATGCCAGGGGGGGGTTCTATGAAGTCGTCCTTCGCGTGAAAAAAGCGTCGTTGCGGCAGGCTCTGGGCGGCGCAGAGCTGAATCGCCGGATCGGCTTGCAAGCATTTGCGGCGGGATCCAACTGGAATGCTTTTCTCCTATGGCGCGGACGGATTGATCCCGGCGTTTTTGGGACGCTCGAATTACTTCCTGCCGGTAGTATCCGGTAAGCGAAAATCGGGCGAAAGTTCGCTCAGCGTGTTGTCCGTGGAACGAAGTATGGGGCGATGGAAGCCCCGGGCGTGAATTTTGGAATCAAGAGGATTTGCTGGGCTTTTGGAAGATCGCCGGCGATGCGTTGCCGGCAAAGCGAGAGAATTTTCCGAGCAAACCCCAATGGCTCGCAATGGTAAGAAGTGACTTCCGGCCAAACCGGGCTGAGCAACGCGGCGTTGTAGTCGCGCACGATGACGGAAACGTCCTCCGGAACCTTGCGACCCAAACTTGCCAGGGCTGTTATTGTGCTGAGGGCCACATTGGCGCGGCAGACAATGAGTCCGGTGGAGGGTTCGGCCCGCCGGAATTCACGCCGTAGAGCCGCGAGAACCGAAGCCGACTCGGGATCGACTTTGATCACGACGCCTTCCAATGCCTCCCCCCGATGGGATGCCAATCCTTGCTCAAAACCTTCAATGGAATTGAGATCGCCCGGCAAATTCGATTTGACGATGACCAAGCCGACTCGGCGATGGCCCATGCGGGCAAGTTGCCCCACCGCGTGGCGGCAGGCCGCTCGATAGTCAACGTCCACACTGGGAAATGGAATGTCCGGAAAGATGGATCCCCCGACGACCACGGGCCACTTCAGCTCAGACATGGTCTCGTGTAAATGCCGGTCACTGGCGACCAACACCCAGACCGCAGGTTGATGGCTGTCCCGCAAGGAAAGCAAATGCTGTTTGAGAGCCTTGTGGCCGATTCTCGGCAGGCTTTCCAATACGACGAGCAAGCCAAGCTTCGCCGCCACCTGGCGAAAATCATTCATCCAAAACGCCCCCGACTGGATCTGATGTCGGTCCAAGATCGTGGAGAGAATGACGATCTTTTTCTGAATCTTCGCTTGGGATCTCCTGCCGGACGGCGCATCCCGAACAACGGTGGTTCGCCGGCCATGTTGAATGGAAATGCGACCGTCCTCACGCAAACGGGCCAAAGCGCAACGAAGGGTTGACCGGCTGACTCCCAAAAAATCACAGAGTTCCCGCTCCGGGGGAAGAACCTCCCCCAACGTCCTCTGGTCCATAGCCTTGCAAATCGCTTGAGCGACCGCGGAAACAAGAGACGCATGGTATTGAAGAAGGGGGGTATCTTCGGTGGACTGCATATCGAGTAACCTTTTAATGAATTTATCGTCCGCCTGCCTGCAAAGAAACACAATTCGTCCCGGAATCGATATTGTCCGGTTCATTCGAGCGAGCGTCGGTTTCATCCAAAGCCGATGGGGGGTGCGAATTGAGCAAATCCGACATGCTCACTGGTTGGCCTGTCTGCCAGGATCGGACGGTCGCTTCCGCGACGGCCACCGAGACCAAACCCTGATCTGCGGGGCTTTCCGCAGTGCGTCGTCCGGCTGCGGTGTCGAAGAAAGCCTGGTGCTCCAGGCGGTAGAGTTCGTCGCGCTCAACGGAGACTTCTTCCTTGAAAATCCTTCGGTCAATGCGATTCCCGATCTGAATCTCACCGACATCCGCGTCGAAAAATACCCATCCTTCATCGCCCAAGATTTCATAATGGTGACGTTGTGGCATTTGAAGGTAGTTCAGATGGAGAGTTCCGAGGAGTTCGGTTGGATAAAGAAAATCTACCGAAAGAAGATTTGGTTCTGCCCAGAGCGGAACGGAGCGCGTAACCAGTCCCCTTGCGATGAGTTCGGAGGGGATTTGGTTGAGTATCCAATAGGCCAGGTCCGGTTGGTGGCTGTAGTCTTGGATCAAGGCCCCGATCGTTTTGGATTGGTAGCGGGACCTTGAGTTTTCCAATGTGATATAAGAGCCGACCCGACAGTGAAAATGGCGGATTTCTCCAAGAGCCCCGGAGCGAACCAAGTTACGCATTCTCTGATGCCCGACGCTGAAGTGGGACTGAAAACCAACGGTAAAGGGAACGCCGGATTCCTGCACCCGCTCGGCAATTCGAGCGGCGTCGCGAAGGTTGTCGCTCAGCGGCTTTTCACACAAAATGGGAATGCCTGCATCCAATGCAAGAAGAGCCTGACTACAGTGAAGATTCTGAGGCGTCGCGATGACCAGAAAGTCCGGCGAGGACTCAACTGCCTCCGAAAAGTCCCGGAAGATTTTTGCGGGAGCAGGCGCTTCTTTTTCGGCCAGTTTCAACATGTCATCACTGATTTCGCACCATTCGACAGACAGATTGTCGCGCTCCGCCAGCAGACGCGCATGGCGCCTTCCAATGGAGCCAAAACCTGCGACCAGAACGCGCTCTTTCATTTCCAGAAGGAGAATCCGCCGTCCACCACAAGATTGTGTCCCGTGACATAGTCCGATGCCCTGGAGGCCAGAAATACCACCGCCCCCCCAAGATCGGATCCTTGTTCATCTCCCATCCGTCCCAGTGCAGTGCGCTGGCTGTAGAGTCTGCGAAATTCCTCAGGCATCCCCTCGCGTTCGAATCCGCCAGGAGAAATGGCATTCACGCAAACACCATCCCGGGCAAATAGTGCCGCACAATCCGTCGTGAAACCAAGCACTCCCGCTTTGGCTGCCGCGTATTCCACCGGTTGAGCCGGCAGAGCAGCGGTCTGATAGACCTCACGGTCACGACCGAGCAATGCTGCTACCGAGGCAATGTTGATGATCTTGCCATACTTTCTTCTCACCATCGGCCGGGCGAATTGCCGGGTGCAAAGAATTGTCCCGAGGAGATTCGTCTCCAGCATGTCGCGAATGTCCTCCGGACTACGCTCGAACAAATGTCGGGGGCTGGATCCCATGGTCCCGCCGGCATTATTGATGAGAATATCGGGAGGAGCAAGGTTGGCCTCCATCGCCGCTGCCGCCTTCTCCAAGGATGCCGTATCTCGAACGTCCATTGCCACACCGAAGGTTTTGACCCCCTCCTTTCGGGCAATGGTTTCCGCTGCAGCCTTCGCTTCAGCTTCATTTCGGGATGAGATGCCTACATCAGCGCCCGCTTCGGCCAAGGCCATTGCCATCGAAAAACCAAGGTTCCTGGCTCCCCCCGTTACAAAGGCAGTCTGGCCGGCGAGATGAAAACGTCCGTAGTCTTTTCCCATAAGGAAAGACCACGAGATTTCTTCGTGGATAGAAATCTGCAATCGGTGGTATGCAGAGAAGACCAGAAAGCTTGGCGGCAGCATCAATGGAACCCGCACCCGCTGATCGACTATTAAGCGAAGTGCAGGCCGACCACTGGGAGGCATACGGCATCTAATCCACGCTATGTGGCACATAGGACTCGGCGCCGAGCCGACGCCATTCTTTGTACAGCAGGGCAAGCAAGAGCAGGCTTATGCCTGTAAAAAAAAGGGTCCATGGTGGCATCAAACGATAACAGTAGTCTTTCCCGTAAATCGCGTCGGGCCATGCCCGACGCATCCAGTCGATATACAGGCCACCAACGAGGCCGCCAGCAACGGCAACAGAAGCTGTACAGATCGCCATGAACGAGCAAAACTGACCGAATTGCTCGCGGGGATAAAGTCGCATATAGAGCGGCATAAGAGTCGCAGCATAGATCAGATTCAGGGGCAGGTTCAGCACGCTGAGGATCACCAAAATCCAGAAATTGACGGATGGGGCATAGGCGGTGAAAAGCCACACAAAGTTAAGGGGCAGCAACAGGACCATGCCGAACTTGATCCAAATCATCAGCCGCATGGGATGGAATCGATCGGCCAGGATTCCGGCCGGGTAGGTCAGAACAGCCGAGGCCACGCCAACTGCGGCGGCGATCGTCCCGAGTTGGTGGAGCGTCATTCCCAATGCCAGACACAGGAACACTTGGAACACCCCGAGCGCTGTGGCCATAGTCCATACCATGACGTGCAAGTAGAGGAGAATATGCAGGCGCTGGTGGAGGCATTCCCTGGCATATAATCGAGCGAGGGCAAGAAGTCCTTTGTCCTTGTCCTGGCGCGGTGTCGGCGGCGGATATTCTCCCTCCTTAACCCGCAGACACATCAGTGCAAATCCCACGAAATACAGTGCTCCTGCGGCAATGAAAATCACGCGCATGTGAGTAAGGGCATGCTGATAAACGAAGTAGTTGTAAAACGCCCCACCTCCCATGCCGACAATCCGAAGAAATGCCAGAAATCTGGCCATCACCTTCTGGGGCACGACGTCATTGATGAAGTAGTAAAACAAGACATTGATGAATAATTCCGCGATGCGGAAAAGGAAGATTGTAACGCCGATTACGACGACCGTGATGGCACCCAAGCTCCAACCGGTCGCACGGCCAAGGCCCGCCCCGTAAAGCCACTGCCCAATGTCCGGTGAAAACCCCACGATACACAGCAGGAAAGCAATGAAGGGCGTGGCGATCAGCATGAAGGGGCGCCGTCTGCCAAACGGGCTGCGAAAGCGGTCACTTGCCGTGCTGATGACCGGATTGAGGACAGTATTGAGAAGCTGAGGGATGCTCACCATGATGAACCCAATGGCCCAATTCGGTGCCGCCAGCTCCTTGAGCTTCAGAGGCACAATACTGTGCCACACCTCTTCCATGAGGATGATACAGAAGTTACCCCACAACAGCCAGAAAGCCAATATGCACAGCCCGGCCATTGTATAGCTCAGAGTGCCGACTCGGAATACCTTTGGAGGGATCTTGATGCCGTCCGAGTCCAGTGAGTTCCTGCCCGGAAATGTCATGAATCGGTCCCCTGCGCCTGCATTGTTTTTTCCGCGCCACTCTGTGCGTGGTGGTTTGCATGGCGACCTCGGTGCCCACTCTTGTGAGGGCGCAAGACCTCTTGGGAATAATTGGCATTCAGCGTATATCTCCGCTTGGCACCGGGCCGGTTCGGCACGCTGCTCCCACCGAGTGGGGAACATGTGTCTTTCGACAGTCTGCCGGCAGCGACGGGGGCGGTCATAGCGTGGCGGATTTTCCGGAAGCCGCGGATTCATAGGCGGCAAGGACGAGGCGCACGGCGTTCGTGGCCTCCGTGCCGGGAATCATGGGCGGGCGTTTGTTGCGCAATGCTTCGACGAGATCTTCCATGAGAACCCGGTGTCCTTCGAATCCGATAGCGCGAGGGTCGCTCGAACCGCCGACAATGCCACGGCTTCGAGATTCACGGATTGCATTGTCCTCCGGCATTTCTCGATCGAAGCTCCAACAGACGATACGGTCGTCTTCAAGGATGGCTGCTCCTTTCTCGCCGCAGAGTTCGATCCGCATGGCAAAGCCCGGCTTGCAAGATGTCGCGGCCTCAATGACCCCGAGGGCGCCACCGGGGAACTTCAATGCGACGGCGATCGTGTCTTCAACCTCCATGCGTTCGTGGACAAGGCAGCCCGAGAAGGCGAAGACCTTCGAGGGCATGCCTGCAAGCCACTGAAGAAGGTCCACACCGTGAATGCCTTGGTTCATCAGTGCGCCACCGCCATCAAGCGCCCATGTGCCGCGCCAATCGACCGCGTCATAGTAGGACTGCTCCCGCCACCATTTCAGATACGCGCTGCAGAGAGTGAGCTTCCCGAATCGCCCGTCTTCAACTGCGCGCTTCATGGCCTGTGCACCAAACCCGAGGCGAAGTTGGAGAACGCCCGCGAGCACGGCTCCGTTTTGTTCCGCGGCATCGAGAAGCGTTTCGATTTTTTCCATCGTGATTTCCAGAGGCTTCTCGCAGAGCACGGCTTTCCCTCTGCGCAGGAATGGCAGGACCGTTGCCTCATGGGCGCCGCTGGGGGTGGCGATGGTGACGGCATCGATATCATCCCGGGCGGCGAGTTCGTCGATGTCGCCAACAAATTCCACGTTGTTTTCCTTTGCAAATCTGCGGCCCTGCTCCGGGATTTGGCCCCAGATGGCGACGAGTTTTGCCCCGGGGACGGCTGCGATGGCCTGTGCGTGTTTGGCGGCGATGCCGCCGCTTCCGATGATGGCGAAACGGATGGGGTTCATACACGGATTTTTGCGCCGCTGGCCCGGTCGGGGGGAATCTCAGCGCAACGGAATTCGCCAGCAGGGTGTTTCAATGTTGGTTGGTGGGAGAGATCGGTCATAGCGACGTGCCCAGCCCGATGGGGGCCATGTCGGAGAGGAAGTGGCAACCGTTCTGCGGGTCGAACAGCCCGGACAGGCGAGGCAGCCAGTCCCGATTGGCATCCGGAGTGTATTGAGGCGAGTTCAACTCGACGCCGTTAATCGTTGGGAGATGGGCCGCAAACAGGCACGAGTGAATGGCCGAAAGCCCTGGATTGGTCAGATCCTGCATGACCAGCAGCATCCCGCTTTCGTGAGCCCAGGCCGCCGCACAGAGTGCAAAGCTGTGGCCTTTGCAGGTTTTCAGCGCGAGGCCGCTCCAGCCTTGGGTTCGCGCCAGCGGCAGAAGGTTGAGATCGGTCAGACCTTCATCCAGCATCACCGGCTTCAGTCGGGTCACCTCCCGCCAGTCGAAGGCGTGGCGGGTAATATCCCGCCCGGTCGGCTGCTCGAGATATTCGAGTGCATCGTAGGCCGCAGGGTCTTTATAGCGCAAGGCAAGAAGGAAATCCATCACGCTCCGCGCATCGCGGTTGCCCTCGTTGCTGTCGAGGCTGAGCCGCGGGTTGCGCACTCCGCATTCGAGCACGCGACGATAAACAGAAGAAGTCCGATCCGCATCCTCGGACGGGCTTCGAGCAAGCACCTTGATTTTGAAGCGCGTGTATCCCCGCGCGGCCCAAACGGAGATCGTTTCGCCGAGGTCGTCGGTCGCGCTCACCAGATACCATCCAGCCACGCGGCGGGCCGGAGGACGGCATAAAAGCTTCCGGATGGAACGCACTGCTGATCCCCCTTCAAAGAGAGCGTCAACAGAAGGCGCCGGACATTCCTCTTCATAAATGGAGAAAGCAGAACACCCCAGTGCCCGCCCGACGGCATCGTGGATGGCGGCATCGAACGGACTGACGCACATTGCCGAGGCCAGAGGGGGAATGACCGGGTGACGGGATGCGACATCGTGCAATCGCATTCCGAGCTCCAAGGGATGGGCGGGATCGCTGCACCACGCGGACAATCGACGGGCGATTTGCAGACAAAACCCGCGCAAAATGGCATCACGCTCTTCGTGCGTCCGCGAAGCATCAGGCCACGCCCAAAGATCGCTCAGGAAGATGCTCCCCTGCCCATGGGCAACTTTATCATTCGCTAGGACTTGGACTCTCACCCGCGCCTCGGTGATCTGAGTGATGGTTCCGGAACTGATCTGGAGGGGTTTGAGAAATGGCTGTTCGACAAATTCGACGCCAGCATCGAGCACGCGGACGGAAAGGGGGCCAGAAGTGCCCGTAGCAAAATCGGGTTCGCTCGTTTGCATCAAAATAATTCGGCGATGTCCACGAAGCGCCCTTCGCGGAATGAACGGATGGCGGCGGCACAAATCTCGACAGCGCGAACTGCGTCGTTGACTGAGCTGACCGGGGCGGTTCGGATGCCGCGGATTTCCTCGACGAAAGCCTCGAGCATCCGGGCGTGTCCTTTGTCCGGTTCAGCCGTAAACATGTCGCTGCCATTGTGTGATTGTTCCGCCTCGGCACAAGCGGCCCGCTTTTTCGCGAGCCACCCGGGGAGCCCTCCTTCCTGGCCGGTCTGCGGGTGGCGGTCGTTGAGCATCGGATAAAGTTTTCTAGCCGGGGCACTCTCGATTCCGGAGGTCCGGATTTCGAGCATGTGATCCACGATGACCGCCCCGCCATGGCCGAAGGCTTCGAGGAGCTCTTTGGGATAGCCGAAGGTTCCGTTTCCGGTCATGAAAATGCTGGCGATCCCTCCGCCTTCAAATTCAACAACCGTGGCATGGGTCGAGATCCCACTGCTCAGCACCCCGACACGTCGCGGCGCTGCGTCCAGAAACCAGCAGGCCAAGTCGGCAAAATGGGTCATCTCGCTGAGGAGCAGCCCGTGCTCCGCATTGTCACCCTCCAGGTGAACCGGTTTCCAACTCATCCAGTCATCATTGATCCGGATCGAAATTGCCGGCATGTCCACTTCTTCTCCGAGGAGTGACTGGACTTGCTCCCAACCGTTGCGCCGAAAGCGCCACGGGCAGGGCTTGGGGGCGGCCATGTGGCTGCGGAAGATCGCTTGCGCATCGACCATGGCAGGAGAGCACCGGCGGTTGTGCCCGATGCAGAACGGGATTCTGGCGGCTGTCACCATGTCCAGCACTCGTCGCGCTTCATCAAGGGTTGCAGCAAGAGGTTTCTCGGTCAGCACTGGCTTGCCCGCAGCGATCGCCGCTTGGTAGATCGGGAGCCGAAAATTCTCGGTGGTAGCCACGATCACGAGATCAACGTCAGGATCGGACACGGCTTGGCAAAAATCCGCGGTCGTTTTTACACCGGGATATTGAGCCGCAATGCCTGCGAGGATTTCCAACTCCACGTCGCAGCAACAGTGAAGCCTCGTTTCAGGGCAGGCGAGCACATTGGGAATGTGCTGGGCTTGCGCCAATATCCCACACCCAATCACGGCGACATTGAGAGGTCGGTTCTTCATCGCCGATCATTGTCCGAAGCTTCGAAAGTGCGGCACATGTATCCAGACGTCCGCCGATTCATTCTTGGAATTGGGACGGCGATCCCAAGAAAGAGGAAACTGGCGGTCGGACCGCTCAGAATGTGAAGGCGGGAGTCATCAGCGTGTCGTGATAATTGACGGGAGTTCATGGAAACCACAGAAACTTTATCCGTCAGACTCCTTGCAGACACTGTTTATTTTTGTAAGAATACATAACCGTTCGTTAATCAGGACATAACGAAACTCAAGAAAAACGGCCATTTTCGGCGAGCCATGAGACGATGATTCCCCCATTCGAAACAGCGCCCGAAGCAAGCTTCGGCACACCGGCCCCCAAGAGAATGAAACCCGAAGGGGCCCGGCACTATTTTAAGGAGTTGCGCTTTCGTCAGTTGCGTGCATTTTGCCAAACTGCGCACACGGGGAGTTTCTCTGCTGCCGCGGACGAGCTCTCCATCAGCCGGCCCGCCCTTTGGAACCAGGTTCGGTCATTGGAATCGGAGTTCAATGTTCAACTCATCAGACTGCGAGGTCGACGCGTCGAATTGACCGACGATGGGCAGTTGCTCTTCGATTTGGCTGCGCCAGTGGTCGAGGCATTCGATGCGATCGTTGACCTTTTTGCCGAGCGTCACCGCAAGACACCCCGCACGCTGGCCATCGCCACGACTGCTAGCCTGCTCAACAACGAGTTGCGCAAGCCCCTCGACGAGTTTAAGAAATCTCACACTGATGTCTGTTTGCGTTTTGTGGAAGGGCCATCCCGCGAGTGCGTTCGGCGATTGGAGGCAGGGGTCGTGGACCTGGCCATGTTCGGTTATCTGGGCTCGGAGACGATGCCGCAACGGCTTCACCTCATTCCTATGGGACGGTATCCGGTGATTCTTGTGCATGCAAAGGACAACCCTTTGATCAACGTGCGACGACCAGATGCAAGAGTGTTGGCGAAACAAAATCTCATTCTGCCGGCACCTGATACCGGAGCGAGGCTTTTGCTGGACGGTTTTTTCAGCAAGGCCGGCGTGCTGGGCAAGCTGCACATCGTGATTGAGGCGGAAAACGCCATTCAGTTTGCAAATCGTCGCGCTCTCTCACTCGGTGCGCTGCTTACCACCACCAGCCCCATGCGTCTCGCGGAATTGCAGTCGCAGAGCAGCAAAACGGGCATCGTGGCGCGGGCCCTTCCAAGCGTTGGATTTGAGCAGATTCACTGTGCGAGGCGCGCCGGACATAGCCTTTCCCCAGCTGCGATGGCTTTCATGAAACTCGTGCTCGATGATGCAGGGAGTTTCAGTGGACAGTGACCGATGGAACCTGCCAGTCACCAAAACCGAAAAACTCACTGTTACTCCTCCAGTAGAACTTCAGTTTTTCTGTGTTCCGCTTGCTGATTCCCCGTTCTTGGCTTTGGGTGCCCACGCGCTTCGCTTTTCCTCACGCGAATCCCACCAGGCGGGAGCGAGCTTGCTGATTGGTCTTGGCATGGAACCTCCCTGTCCTCGCCGACTTCAAGCTAGTGATGGGCGATCCAACACCTTCCCGGAGGCACGCCAGCCGCAGCCATGCAGTCCGTCGTAAAAAGCGCCTTCCCGACCGGCTTCGCGCGGGAAAGGTTTTTCAAAATAAATGGGGGAAGATGAATGCCGCCGGGGATGAAAAATGCAGTGAGTTCGTCGCGGGCAAGTAGCCTTTTGGTGGCGTTATTGTGGCGGTGCATCTCGGACGGCGCACCGTTCCCGAGGCGTGTGCAAAACCTCGCACCCGCCTCGATGGCCGTGTCGATATCGGCTTCGGATGCGTTGGTGTGCCCGAGGGAACCTGGCCCGCTGCACCTTACCGGTCGATCCGACCTCCTGGATCTGGAACTCTCCCCGGCCGACCTCAGCCTCTACGACAGCCCATGAATACCAACATCACCGAACTCGACTCACCGGATTCCTATATCGGCGCTCACATGAGGTAAGCTGACAAAGGAAATCAGCCTAAAAAATGATCCGCGCTTTTGAGACTGGCTCTCATTTGAGCTTGGGGCGAAAAAAAATGCCGTTCCCCGAAGATAAAATCGCACACATCACCAAGCTGCGCAAACGTCCGGAGTTGTTGGAGCGGTTCGCGGCGATCTTGGAAATCAGCGATGGAGAGGATGGGGAAATCAAGAGAGCGGATGAGGTCAAGGCGCTTTTGATCGAGGAAGCGCACAAGCCTGGGAACGCGAGAATGGGGCAGTGGGCGAAGGAAGAACTCCCATCGGCTCCGGACTCATTGAGTCAGGCCATCAGCACGTTCGTCAGGCTCGCTTGAAAAAAGCAGAAAGATCTTGGCTTCCACAAACCGCAGAAGCCATGGCCCAGCTCCGCGTGCTTCGCGCCAATCACCAATGGAGGACACTCTGGAACTAACCAACCTACCCCGCCCACTGTTAATCACACCCTGTGACCCTGTGCCGGATGTAAAGAAATTGCTTGCATCAGAATTCACATATGCTAGCCGTTCTTTTTTTCTATCAGAACATTCAATTCCCATTGAAGAAATGCACCGTGCATCAACCGTATTGATCCCCGTCTTGTAGATGACGAGTTATGTTTACTGCCGTGTGCTGCCCACTTGGGGATCAATGATCCGATGCTCCCCTTTCTCGGCTACTGACAAGAAGTGCTCGCGATCCATCAGTCCACTCCAGACAGCCTTGGAGCAGGAGTTAGGCTATGCGCCACCCCACAAAGCGAAACCCGCATTCGCCGCATTCAAAAAATGGAGCTAGCGTGGCCATTATGATGCAAATAATCGTCCGCGTCTTTGCAAGATGCCATGCGTCGGTCAAGGATACCAATACACTTGAACTCATGATGAATGCCTCTCCGCATTTTGGATCTCCATCCTTCCATTTATTGCGCCAAGACAAAGCAGGATTAATCCATTGTTCGCAATTTGGAAACGCGGCGAAGATGCTGCTGGAGTAACGAAATTGAAGTGTGTCCATCACTGAGGTGCCCGCCGAAGCTAAAGCGAGCATCGTTGACGAGAATACAATAATGAGAACGACATGCCTTGAAGATTTCACCGTCATATTAAGTAATATGCCTCTGCAACCGCAGGATACACCTTGTCGCCACATGTCATTTCAAGCAAGCGGGATTTTTTGATTTCACAAAATGAAAGCCTACTTACCGGCTGGAGATCTGTCGTCGCCAATGCCCTTCAGAGGACATTCAACGGATCGTTTTATGAAAGGTGCCCGGCCCTCATGAATGAACGTTCCATCAATCCTTTCAGGCGCGGCCCAATCTTGTTCTCACCGGGAATTTACGAACATTGTTCCGCGCTGATCGGCGAGAGCCCACTGGCGGTAAGTCGCGATCATCATTTACTGCACCGTGCACACCTTGCCGCTTGGCGACTTTACAGGCATCCCATGGTCGTCGCAGGCATTGATGTCTATAATATCGAACCGGAGGCCATGGGGGCCGGAGTGGACAGCCCGGGGGATAATGGGGTCCCCTGCATTACTTCACATCCTGCACGCTCTATTCGAGCGATCTTCGAAATATCCGCACCGGATCCTGCGGTATCGGGTCGCATGCCGCTCGTGCTGGATGCGGCATCTCGGCTCAGGCTCGAATGCTCAACGTTATCAACGGTTTTTGTGCCCGTCTGTGGACCTCTGGCATTAGGGAACGGGCTTGTGGGAATGGATGAAATGCTTTGCAGCATGATGGATGATCCAATGGGGACTCGGGATGCACTTTTGCATCTTGCAGAAATCCAGAAATCTTACATCCGTGCCATTCTGGCGACAGGAGCACGCCCATTGATTTTTGAATCCGGGGCGAGCCCCCCACTTCTGCCGCCCTCGCTTTTCCCGGAAATCGAAGCTCCTGCACTTGGACGACTCTTCGCCATTTGCAGGGAATCCGGAGACCTCCGGCCTGCATGTATATTAGGAGGCGATGTGGCGCCAGTCCTCGAACATCTTCTCGCGTTGCGACCCGGATTTCTCATCTGCCCGTCTGAGACCGATCAGGAAGGATTTGTTGCAGGGGCTTCCTCCCACCGGGAGGTGGAAGTCAGGATCAACATGCCTGTGTCAGTGCTTGGAAGTTTGGACTGGAAATCAACCGCTGCCATCGCGGACCGCGCGCTCGCCCTAGCCCGACGGATCAATCGCGGCTCCGTCGGAACCGGCGTCGTGCCTTTCAATACAACCCCGCAACATCTCCTCCGCTTGCGGGATTTTATTCAAAAACCGTAACTGCTCAGGGGGCATCCTGAAGCAGGAAGCCCCTGAGAGACGTGGGCGGCACTTGATTGTCGTCGCAGGTTGTCCGAACACTACGAAGTGGTGGCCCCGGGAGCGAACGGAGAGCCGGAAAACGCGAGGGTGAGGGCGTCCATGGCGCTCACGGCATTCTTGCGGGCGGTGGAGATGTAGCTGCGGATGCGGCAGAAGGCTTTTGCTCCGTCCTCGCTGCGGAACGTGCCGGAGATTTTCTGTTGCACTTTCATCATGCGGATATCACGCTCGGCCCGGTTGTTGTCGAAGGGGACATTGAAGTCATACATGAAGGCGAGAGCTTCCCCCCGGTGATGGTCGAGGCGTTCGAGCAGGTTTCGTGGTTTGGTCTTTTTTCTTCGCCCGCGTTTTTTTTCCGCTGGTGCCGGGGCCGTCGGATTCTCGGCGTATCCCTCATTGAGAAGGATCTGATAGCGGGCCTCGAAGGAGTGCAACTGCTCTTGGTGCAGGCAGTCGGCGCTCGGCCTGGCCCGGTCAACTTGCGCTTTGATTTCGAGCAGGAGGCCGATCATCGCCCCGGCCCAAACTTGCTGGTGCTGTTCCTGGACGAAGGTGAGTTCGCGCAGATGGTGCGCGTTGCAGAGTCCGTGCTCGCATGGGTAGCCGAAGTAGGGCGTCCAAAAGTCGTGGATGGCCCGTCCAAGAAATGCGGGCAGGATGCCGATGGCATCAAGGGCCTCGGATCCGCGCTTGGGATGGATGTCATAATAGGTGGCCGTTGCCGTCGAGGCCGCGTGCAGCCACCAGAGCGCCTTCTCCACCCGTGATCCGCTCTCGTCGAAATGCGCGACACGGGCTCCTTCAATCTGCTCCTTGATGCTTTGGACGGGAACTTCCAGGGCCGCGTGGCACTCGCCGATCAGGTTGGCCAGCGTGCCTTCACTCATCGGCGCACCAAAACAGTCGCCCATCAATTCGCAGGTGCGCTCATAAGGCAGGAACTGATAGTTTTTGAGGTAGGCGGCGGTGGCCTTGACTCCCGCTCCATATTGCACCGTGGCGTTGACCCCCTCGGG
>Ga0247840_10005428_pt1 | contig 19200 bp, 23 predicted proteins | sample LaCruzMarch2015__FD_192404 | JGI IMG/M metagenome (GOLD analysis project Ga0247840, IMG submission 192404) | Freshwater microbial communities from meromictic Lake La Cruz, Castile-La Mancha, Spain - LaCruzMarch2015_17m | ecosystem: Environmental > Aquatic > Freshwater > Lake | place: Spain... | reverse complement strand
AGTAAATATTCTCGACACTGTTCTTCAGTACTAAATTCTTTTTCAAATTCCGTTAAGTTCATTGGATACTCTTTCATGTAATTATTCTAACATTTAATTAAACCTTAGTCAAGTGCATACCCATGTATATTTATTTCTATAATCAACTTCTACAATTTCTAAACTTCTATCAGCAAAAGTTGTTACGTAATTCGTGTAAATAAAAATGACTGCCAAAATGACAGTCATTACTTTATACTTAATTTTCATCCTCTACCTCCATTATTTAATTGGATACGGATACTTAAAGGTTTCCGTATAGTTATATTCTTTTTCCTCCCCACTGCAATTTCTTTTTACAGTTAATACAAATTCTAAAGGCATTCCATCATACAATTTAAAGATTTCCATATTTTTGCGTGTTGTATAATTTATACTGCTTACTGTAAATATAGAAGCACCAGACTGAGTAATTTTACGCCATTGATTAAGTTGGATAGTTTGCCATCCATTTATAGCGCCCTCATCTTGTTCAACAATATTAAATTCCTCAGGATTTACAAAATCAACCTTAAACTGATAATTGGTACAATCAGAAAAATCTCTTAAGTTATCAAGTGTAATCCAAAACAGTTTTCCTGTATACTCATTGTCAGGGAAATGTACCGTAATTTTCAGCTCTGGAAATTTAACAGGTGCAGGTGGTGAAGTTATTACAACAGTCATTGTTTCTTCAACCCATTCCACTTTGCAATTTAAAAGTTCAGAAATAAATCTAATGGGTACAAAAGTTCTATCCTCTTTCAAAATTCCTACTGTATCAAATGACATAATAACACCATTTAAAGTAGCCCCTAAATTACCAATTTTATAAGTAATGGTATCATGTTTTTTTATTATAGTTACTGTTTGAGTGTCGTCATCCCAAGAAACATCCGCACCCATTGCTTCGCTTACAAAACGAATAGGCACCAAGGTTCTATTTCTTGCATCAATAAAAGGTTGCGCATCAGGGAATATGACCTCTGTTCCGTCAAGTGTTACAGTTACTTTATTTGCACTTTCCTCAGCAATAATATTTGTTCCTGTTGCTAATAGTATAAATACAATCATAAAAATTGTTACATATCTCTTCATAAAAGCTCCTCCTGTTATATGTTCATTGCTTTTTCTATTTTATCCATCGTATTTTGCGTGGTATCAAGAACGCCGTCATTCATTGAAATAACCTGCACTCCAATGTTATTTAGTTGCGTCAAAACTTCATAAATTTCATCAATACTAACGCCCAAACGAAAGCTATCTGTTACAAAAACAGTGTCTATCATTTCATCACCTATTATTTGAACCAGTGTACTCACGCCATTTTCGTCGAGCACATCTACACTTGAAATATTTTGTGATAATCCGGCTACTCTATATCCTTCATATTCAGCAAATGCAGTCAGTAATTCCTTCTGTCCTTCCAAATCATTCAAATCATCTTCTGAATTTATTTTGCAATAAATCCAAGCTCTATCATTTACCATAGTGCATTTCCTCCCTATCTTTATTTTACAAACGATCGCCTACCTGTTATTGTAGATCTTAAATTGAAGCTTCTATTATTATTAAACAATTAAAATTATTTAAAGTCAATATAAAATTTTAAATGTTTTTCACTAAAAAATTCCAAAAATGAAAAAGTGCATTTTCATGCGGTTTTCGTGGATTACATACGCCGAAATTATTTTTAAATGTTTTTCACCAAAAAAATTATTAGTCAATTCTAAAGTTTGTACTTGATATTTTAAACGGAATTTCAATTTCTCCCACTAGAAATGCAAATATACTTTTTGCTTTAAGTTTCCCTTGCACAGTAAACCTTGCCGGGTTAGGTGTACCGCCTACAATAGTAAAATATAAAGTATAAACCAGTTTACCGCTCTTGAACTTTCGATTATTACTATCAAGACCTACGTCGGTAATAAGATATTTATAAAACTCAGTTTTAGCAACCGTAATATCAAGATTAATTATTTTATCCTGTCTGTAACTGTCACCCATAGCATATTCCACTGCACAATTGACTGAACGTTGCAATTGATATTCAATTTCCTGTTGTAATATATATATCCGATAAAACTCTGCTATAATTGCCGAAAAGGTAATTACTATAAAAACCAAAATCATTGTTAAAATTATACCGCTACCTTTTTTTGATTTTTGCTTAATAAACTTTAATACACACCTTGCTTTCGTATTCATCTAAATACTCCTCATATAATTTATTGCCTTGTTCCAGCTTAAAGCCCCCTCTAATCTGTTCCTTTTTAGAATCATAATCATCACCATATTTATCCTTATTTTGTTTATAATATTCTATCAAATCCTTTTCACTCATATTTACTTTATTTGCAAAATAATTTATAGCCTTTTCGCTTAAAATACCTTTTTTAATAATATTTTTAAGACTTTCAACATCACCTTGTGTATCAAGTAATACGTTTTTAAGTTCAACCTCGCCACCATAACGGTCATAGTATCCTTGAAGTTCATTTTGCATTTCGTTATCCGTTGCGGTTATTCCAAGTTCATCCATTGCCTTAAAATAAGCCTTGTCTTTGGCTATGTTTTTAATGATATTACCCGACATGGATCGTGCTCTGCTATTTAATTCATAGCGATATATAACCTTACCATTTATATCGCCAACAGGCATAAAATTTTCCGTTGCAAACCAAAAAAGACCTACAACAAGACTACCCAAAACTAAATACATTACATTATTTTTCATATTCCACCTATCCTTCATAAAATCAAATTTATTAAATATCCAAAATACATAAGCGGAACAAAAGCTATTCTTGTTTTTAGCATGGCCTTATCCTTATATATTTTCGGAGCAAACCACAAAAGCCCAATTAAGCTGCCATAAAAAACAGTATATAAAAGTGTTGTTAACCCTCCGCTTACAAAGAGCAAAAACAAAATATCAAAATCGCCTTCACCTACAAAGTTTTTGCAAATACTGCTAAGTGCATATATAATTACTGCCACAGTTGATAGGGTTAACACATAAACAAATAAACTTTCATTTCCTTTTTCCGTAGGAATTTCCAAAAGTACAATTGTAGAAACTCCTATATATGCAAATATGGGATAAATATATTTCGTTTGAAAATCCGATATTGCACAAATCCCAATTGATAAAACAGTAATATATAACACCGCAATTTGCGTTATACCGTAACTTGGAATAAGATATCCTACCACTCCGAAACCAATGCCCAATATGAGTTCACTAATGATATGAGCAACATTAATTTTCGCTTTACAACTTTTGCATCTACCCCTTAAAATAACAAAACTGATTACAGGAATCAGTTCATACCATTTCAGTTGTGTTCCACAGCTTTCGCATTTAGAGCGCCCTCTCACTAGACTCTCGCCCCTACCCATTCTGCCTACAATAACATTAAAAAAGCTACCTATCATTACACCGATTAATATGTTAATAAAAATATTCATCTAGAACACCACCGATGTTATCTTTATCGAGATACTGTCTAACACTTTAATACTCATTGACAAATCAACATTCCTTTCGTTTTATACTATTTTTACCGTCTAAGACGATAATCCACATCAAAAAACACCGACAGTGATATCGGTGTTTTAAAAAGTATTTTTGAATATTAGTTATTCTCTCAATTTACATATATACTTTGAAATGTCCATATACAGCACCACCCCTCATGTTATTAAAAACAGTTCTAATCATCAAAATCAGAACTATTGACCATAACTTCCAACATAAACTCCTCATGTTCACTTACTCCGAAGCTGACATCGTAGGTAATAACAGGAATCTTGTTATCGTTGACTGTAATAGCTACCACAACCTCATCATTGTCATTAAAACCTTCCAAAATAGTCTTTAAACTTGAAATTTTCATACTACATCTACACCCTTTCTGTTTTGTTTATCTAATTGTGCCTTTAATTTTGTGTTCTCATCGCGTAAAGCTTCCATCTCAATCAATTGAAGAATAAGGTTTTTCTTATCTTCACGCAGCTTTCGTATCTCGTCAAGATAACCTTTGGTGGCTGTTCTGTCAATAGGTTTGGCGGACTGCTCCATATTAGGTACACCTTTTGTCTTTGTCCTCAGACCTAAAATACGTTCTCTTAAAATATCATTATTATATAAAGTCGCCTTTGATACACCGGCTTCTTTTGCCACCGTACTGAAATTAATACTATCTGCCCGAGAACGCTTTAGTTTGTCAATAGCCGCATTAACCTTTTCGATGGTTTTAGCGTTCTTAGTTTTCGCGTGTTTTTCCAATCCATCCGTATTACGCTTCCCCATCCAACTGCGCCTCCAATCCTCTGACCAGTTCTTTTAAATGCTTGTACTTTATATATTGCCTCTGCCAATCACGATCACGTCCCAGTCTCTTAAACCGTTCCATTTCTATCTCTATTAAATCCAATTCTCTTTTTAAAATAGGATAAAATTGAATTTCCGTAACATAATTGGGACAGTTGTAAAAGAAACACCCGTTGCCGTTTGTACAGTTGCCACGCCTGAAATCATAAAGACATATGCCGTTAGGAAGTGGATTGAAGCTCATTGTATCAGCCAATTCCGATATGAAGGAGTCAATCTCGGATTCAGTTTTTCCTTTGAAATGCGGCTCCAACGTGCTTTTAATTTCAGATGCTCTCATTCCTGCTATTTTTGAATCCGGGTGTAGAATCATCTCAGTGTATATTTCGCGAATCTCATGTTCTTGCAACGTTAGGTAGTGCATTGTCATTTGCATTGACACGTGGGCAAACTGCTTCATTATGTGGTTCAACGAAACATTCTGTTTTATCAGTTCTCTCACAAACGTCGCCCTAAACTGGTGCGATTTTAAATGATATAAATTTCCATCTTTATCTCGTATATCTGAATGCCTTACAAATTTTTTGAGACGTCTAGATGACCAATCACTGATCTTTAGATTGCTGGCACGACCTCTCTGTTTGTATAAGAACAACTCTTGCAGGCCGCTTTTTTCCCTTAAATGTCCCGTCGCTTGCTCAAGCTCCAATACGGCATCCCTAACCAAATCATTCGCATATACTTTATGGATAATGGGCTCACCTTTTTCGGTTTTTCCTATGTGGACTTCCAAAAAGCTATATCCTTCGGCTGTTGTGGAAATGCAACCCTTTTTGATTCCCAATACCTCACTAATTCTAAGACCGGTCTGGCTTTGGATGATAATTCCTGATTTTGTCAACACATCTTTTTCTTTGTGAAGTGCACACGAAAGTATCTTATCAAAAACATCTGTCGGTATGGGCTGGAATTTTCTGCTTTCGCAAAGCGGATCACCGGTCACCAGCAATTCGCTTAGCTCAATTTTTGAAAAGAAATTGTCAGAAGTAACTCTCCAACCTTTTATTTGACCCACTCGTACTATTTCAGAAATAGATTTAAGAACTGCATAGCAAGTGTTTTCACTGTGTCCTTTTTCGTCTTTGCACCATTGGCAGTAATCGCCTAACACTTGAAAATTAAGTTGTTCCAAGCTTTCAAATTTACGCAATTCACAGTATTGAATAAACGATGGCAACCCACTGTTTACATAGCCGATCACCGTCCGTGCTTTAACTTTGCCAAGCTTGTAATAAGCATACTGCTTTATAACGGTTTTGATTGCATAATTAGAAATATAACCGAAGCGAATTTTCTTCATGCAATTTGGAATGATTTTTTCTTCGATATAAGCGGTCATATCCCATATATCATCCATAAATTGGGATGAACCAACCATAATACCGGCAAAATCATCAGTCGACAATAACGTTTTTAGTGCAAGTGAGTTAGGACTCATGTGGGATAGCCTCCAATCGTTCAATAATATCTTTAAGGACGGCTATCGTGGGAGTTAAGTGTGCGATGTAATGCGCGCCGTAGATATCATTCGCAAGTTGAGTCTCTAGTTCGGCTAAGTGTTCCTTGTGGTCTTGCAAGTATTCCGGAGTAGTGATGTAACGGCTGCATGTATAACATTTCTGATGATTGACCAATTTCTCACATATCTTTCCGTTTACAATAGGCATTGTACAATATCCATCGCACATTTTGGCTCCTTTATCCTTGTTCTCCTTAAACCATATAAGTTCGTTTTCATCAGTTATAACGGATGTGTCAATATTATTTATGTTTCCGATAATGCCAACTTTTTCAAAAACCATAGCGCGGTCAATGTCTTTGCTGTCCGCGTAATAATTTTTGGTAGAATCTGACCGCACATGACGTAAGAACTCTTGAATAATTTTTATATCAACGTTTTTGCTAAACATGTCTGTCGCTACCGTTTTTCTGAATTGATGAGTTGTTATTTTGTATATTTCACCATCACTCCCTTTAATATTGTGTCTTTCCATAAATCCGGGATAGTATTTATCACGGCATACGTGTTGGGTTAACCACCTTCTGAAAGCCGGATAGGAAATAACTTGTATTTGTCCATCGTGGTTTGGGTATGCTGCTTTATAAAGAAATAGATGCTTTTTAATATCCCCATCGGCTTCCTGTCTAAGTTCCGCTGTTATTTCCGTAAGTTTCACTATTGCATCCCCACATATTGGATTAATAGGAATTTTCCTATACTGACGGCGTTTTTTGAAGTCATATATTGTTAATGTATCGCCATTTAGCAAGTGAGGGGTAATGCAATCAATTTTAAGATTTAACAGCTCACTTATCCTCATTCCTGTGGAAAGTAATATTATGAGCCCATATTTCATATACGGATTTTCTTCCACCAACAACGCCTCATTTATTTGCTTCACAACATCATCTGGGATGTACTCAATTTTGTGTCTTGTCCCACATCCGGGATACTCATTACCTATAAAAACATTACGTGCCGGAACCAGTTTAGGCGTGAATATCTGCCCCCAATGAACAATTGCCCTTAAAGCCACGAAAGATCCCTTTTGTGTTACATAACTCAAAGGTTTTCCAGTACGCTTTGATATAAACAGTCGCAAAAATGTTATAAAGTTATCGATATCATTCGTGTCAAGAAAAGCTAAACTTTCGATGCAATTTTGAGAAGCAAACAAGCTAAACTTCTGAAAATCTTTATGCTTGTGATATATGGTACAAAGTGCCATAGCTCCGGTTTGATGATTATGCCATACATATGATTTGATGAGTAATCTTATCTTTTCCGTCTTGAACTCATCAAAGCAAAATTTGAACTTTTTCCCATATCGCACAGATTTATCATCAGTATCTTGGAGGTACCATTCATTTTGCACAGGAATATTATTAATCATTCGTGCCACCTCCAAGAAGAATGCTGTTCTTCCAGTATCTTTCAAGGGATTCACCGACATATCTATTAGAAAGGTGCGTATACTGTTCTGTTGTTGAAATATGCTTATGTCCCGCTATTTTACTAATAATACTTACATCCATCCCCATTTCTGCTAAATGTGTTATAAATGTATGCCTGACAGCATGAAAATTAAAATTAATTCCAAGCTTATCTTTTGCTCTGTTAAATACTTCGTAAATCCCACGATAGGTAAGAGGTTTCCCAAAATATTGTTTTTGCATGGATACGAAAAGAAAGCTATGATCAGTTTCAATCATCGTTCGCTCATTAATTATGAAACTGTCTATTTCTTCAATAAGTGCTGTAGGAATAAACAAATCGCAAACTTTTCCTTTGGATTTAATGTTTTTAAGCACACCAAAGGTTTCGCTGGAATCAGGGTATGGGATGCTTTCAATTTGCAAATCCAACACTTCACCAATTCGAGCGCCTGTAAGATAAAGTATTTTAAGAATCATCCGGTCGCGCTCTCGTGATAAATTATCTAAAAGAAGCTTAATGTGAGCATCCGGAATAAGTATTATGCCTGCATCACTTTCCTTAATCTTAAAAATCGACTTCTTTGTTCTGTTGTTACTCCGGGTATGATGCAATAGGCTTTTGAACATGTTTTGCGGACGGTTTATCTCCTCCATCATAATCGGGTTTTCGATTTCCAGCACAAAGCAACAGTATTTGTAAAAACAATATACCGTTGACAAAATTCTGTTCACCGTCTTACCCGTCCTCTTACTGGTTTCATAAAGGGTTAAGATCTTCTCGTTACAGCCGTCCGGCAAACGCAGAAACTCAATAAATCCACCTATTTGCACAGGCGTAATTCTTGTGTAATCATAACCCTTATGATTTAAAAACTCCCAGTAAACCTTTAAATCTCTCCCATTAGCGATAAGGGTGTTAAAACTTCTGCCAAGCCGTGCCTGTTGATTCAGATAGTCTTGAACAGGTTTAACGATTCTCATGTTGTTGTCAAGTAAAACAACAACGCCGCCATCCTCTGTTTTTGTTGCAGATAGTTCCATGATATTACCTCCATTCATATTGTATATTGTCTAAATGGTGGAATTATTTCTGTCCAAGTTAATACATTGTTAATCACTACGAATTTTTTAATGTTAATATCACCATTACCATAGTTAGCAACAGTATATACAAACCCTAAATCTCCATTATATGTACACAGATTATAGTCCGTTGCTTTATCAGCACCATTAAAATTTATTATACCAATGGTTTGATCATCATAAACTAATATTCTCTCACCCACAATGAATTTTGGCTTTTTTGCCCCTGTGCTTGAATACATCGCATCATTTAAAGCCAAAGTTTTCAAATCAACTCCACCAAAAGCAACTCTAAAATCACTAGAATCTGAACTTCCCGAAGCCGTTTTATATGTATCCACGCTATATTCATTTTCAACAGACATCACACCACTACTATTTAATGATAATAATTTCAATGCAACTGTATAGTAATCCTTATTATCAGTAGCGTTATATTTTGTATACGCATAGGTATTTACATATTTACCACCACCAATATTATAAAAATTACCTCTATACACTTTAGAAACCGTATTTTCACTAGTATATGGATAAAAATTGCCATTTGCATCTATAGTTAATAGATTATGAAAAACATACTTTTTATTTGTATTATTAGATGTATATACTTCAATTGCAGGCTCTGTGTAGCTATAAGTGTACATTGCCGGTACACTTGCCTTGCTAATAACGATTCTTGAATTTCCATTTAGCAGCACAACATAGCAAGTATAATAAAAATCAATTGTGCCATCACTTACTGTCCGATATGTTGTAAATAGATACATATTGCTACCAATATCGCCTAATTTGTATATACTAGCAGTTCCATTTTGAATTGCATTATTAATTTCAAGGTCCGTGGTAGTAATACCACTCGTTATATATGGACTCTCGGTCCACATTTCAAATGTTTGCTTTTCGGCACTAACTGGGAAAGTTGTAACAATTATTGCAAGTGCCACAAATAAGAGCAAAAACCTTTTCATAGTCATTCACCAACCTTCTGCATAGATTTTTCATTTCGGATAAATGCCTTTAAGTCATTTTCATTCTCAGTTATTTTATATGTATTTAACTTTTTGAAATAACAATACATACCGCCAAACTCAACAGGTTCTTTTAAAAATTCACCGTCTTTCATTGTCTCAAATATAGGTTCAAATACTGCATTACCAACAATATTATAGTATTTTTCACCATTTTGTTCTTGCATTTGTGGGATTATTCCTTTGCCCAACGATAAAACATTGTCTTTGCTGCCATTTTGGTCAATAAACGTTTGACATTCCTCTTTGGTATTAAAAATTATAACTATTGCTTTTTTTATATCCATATTGCTACCTATTTTTTGTTTATAATCAGCCATTTCATTTGCTGTTACCTCAATCTTCTTAACAGGCTTTTTGGAAAGTTCGTCAATTGGTTTTTGATTTAAGATAATACCACCAAAAATTACTGAAAGTATAATAACACAAACAGCTACAACAATAATACTTGTTTTGTTTTTTGTCATTTTCAATTTATTTCACCATCCTGACATTAAATTTGTATTTTAAGTTTTTATTTATTTTATTTCCGTAAATATCTATCAAATTTGACTTGATAAAAATATAGTTTTCACCCTCACTCCAACCATTTATAGGAGTTATAACAACTCTCTTACCATTAACATTTAAATCAATTTTTGCTTTTTCTCCATTGGCATCCGTTCTTGCAAAAATGTTTTGACTTGCACTATAACTAATTACATCAGCATCAAAGTCAAGTATAATGCTTTTGTTATATTTCACCCCTAAGTCCTCTTTAATTTGCCAAAAGTGATTATCAGAATATGTGCTATCAAATTCATATGTTGCAGATTGTTTATAATCATTTGTATATGCCCTAATTGTTATCTTGCCTTTATCAATCAAGGTTACATTTCCATTTTGGTCAACAGTTGCACAATTGTCGTATGAAAACCACTTAATTTCACGTTCTGTTGTGTCATCTGGCAAAAAATTAACCTTCAATTTAAAGCTTTCGCCTGTTTTGAAGGTTGGTGTATTTTCTGCTATTATGCTAATGCTATCAGGGTATCTCACATAAGGAATTATCTTAACAGTTATCGCGTAGCTTTTGCCGTTATCATTTGCAATTGCATATATTTTCGTTTCGCCAACCCTTACACCTCTTACAATACCATTGCTATCTACCGTTGCAATATCTGCATCATAACTTCTCCATCTTATAGACTGGTCTGTGGCATTCGAGGGATAAACCTTTACAGAAAATTGTTTGGTTTGCGTTGCCATAATTTCAACGGTTTTTTTAACTAATGTATCCTGGTCATAAATCCCAACACTTCTAACTGATATTTCATTGTCATTTTCAATATTTGTTGGATATGTTGGTTCTGTTTCAGGAGTTGGTGTCGGAGATGGTGCTGGTGTCATTCCACCAGATGGAACAACCTCAATTGTAACGTTATCGGAAATTTCACTATCTTTCAGTTTTACAGTTATTGTAGCAGTACCAACTTTATTTGCTATAAGAGTGCCAATTGCCGGTGTTATAACAGTGCTATCACTTGAAAAGTATTCAAAATCACCATTTACTGAATTTGATGGATATGTTATAACCTTAATTTTTTCTGATGTGCCAACCTCCATTTTCAAATTAGCAACGTATACTTTAATGCTTTCAATTGGCATATCATCTGCAAATGCACCCGTATTACCAATAAGACAAAACAGAAGCAAAATGCTAATTAAAATTTTCAATATTTTCGCTCCATTCATACATTGAATCTATTTTTCCGCTTTTAAAAAGAAAGATTTTAAAACATTTATCGTTATCAATGAACTCTGATAATTTTGCTATTTCATCTACTAATTTCATTCTTGTATCATAAGGCACAATCTCTTTTGTCATCCCCTCAATGCTACATATATATTGCCAATATGCTTCATACGGATCAGTATGTGTTTTTGTGTATTTCACATAACCACCAACAAGTGCAACATCTCTGTAAATACGATAAAAGGCTATCGGCTCAAATTCACATTTGTAACCAGATAGCCCACCTAATATTTTAAATTTTTCAAGATTGCTTTGATACTCCTTTTTGCCAATTTGTGATAGATCTAAGCCAGTTTGACCACTATCAATTTGCTCCAGCGTTAACGGAGCTGACAAGTTTCTGTATAGTTCATCAATAGCTGTAGAATCAATGTATTTTTCTTCACGCACCACATAACGAGTACTATATAAATTTGCAATACTTTTGATGTACTCTAAATCAGCCTTTGTATCTCTGCCTAAACTTGTTACAAAACTATCATCAGGCATAACATTAATAATATCAAGCGCCCAAACATCTGTAGTAAATAGCATTGAGATTACTATTAAAATTGTTAATATTCTTTTCATTTCAGACCTCCATTCTTTAATTTAGGGTAAAACAAAAGCCCTATGAAGTTAGTCATAAGGCAATTTTGTATTTTTAAAATAAAGTTAAACTTGTAATGTACAGTTACTCTTTTGGTATAGATATATTCATTTTTTTCGCCATTTCATCAATAGCCGTTAAGAGATCAACTTTGCCAATTATTCTTGCATCTTCAGAATAATATATTTCTAACTGCGTTATTGATTACTGATATATTATAAAAGTATCAATGTTTAGTTTTTTTATGATGAATAAATTGGCTTCAAATTCTCCTCGCCGAATTTCGCATGAAGTGATAAAGTATCGAATTGCCTTATACATTTCACAATATTCTTTTGTATTTGTTTCATATATTTCCGTTCTTAAAAAATTTTCGAATATATCCATAGCTTTACCCCCCTATATAATCTCCCTACCATATAAATAACTTTTTTGAAATTATATCACAAAACCCTTAAAAAGTAAATTATTTCAGCAATCAAATTGCTTTATTTCAAAAACTCAAACACCCTCCCATCAACACCCCCTTGTTTATCTCTTCTTGTGCCGATATAGCAAATTGTTGCTGGTCTTGTTTCTTCAACCGTTACTGTGTTTCCTGCTGTAATTATGCTTCCTGTACCATTATTGTCATTAGCTCCGTAAACACGCATTGTAGAAGTAGAAATATTACCCGCAGGGTCAGTATATAGGGTAGTTATAATACAATCCTCCTTAATTGGCGAAATAGCTGATATATAATTTCTATAGATGTTACTGTCAATCTCTTTATCCTTTACAATTTTATATTCTTTCTTATAAAGCGCCTTGATATAGTCACGATTTAAGCTGTTTGACAAGGCTTCATTAGGATAGTTGATAGTAACCTCTTTGCCTTCCGCTACATCTTTTACTATAATTTCAGGAGTAGGTGGGTTTATTCGTTTAATAACGATCTCACAACCTTTTACATCAGTATTTAATGTTAATATTTCGCCATCATTTTTTATTTCAGAAATGGTTAAATACATTGTATAAACTCCATCAGGTAGTGGGGTTTCATCCGCTTTAAGATAAGTCATATTAAACACAACATTACGAATTATATTTCCGTTTGGGGAAACCTCAACCGTTGATTCAGCATATACACTGTTTTCATCCTCACTTATTAGCTTTATATCTGCTCCTAAAGTGTCGGTCACATCATTATCCTGCACACTAAACTCAAACTTTGTGTTATACGCAGTATTTTTCATTACATAAATATCGTTTAAGGATTTATAGATGGTGTGCATATAATCTGTAGTTGGGGTAACCTTTCCTATTATTGTACTTGGTGAGTTTATTTTGATTTTCTTATATTCAATCGTTTCATTCCCTGCATAATCAACCGCTTTAACATAAAGGTAATACACACCCCCGGTGTCAAAGGTTACACCATTTGAATAGCCTTGCCAATTTGTTGGAGTTGTTGGTGTATCCATTATTGCATAATATTTAGACATTACACCTGAATTATCAGCAGTACCTACTCTACTTTCATAATCGTAAAAATTTGCTGCAATTGTTATTGGGGATTGATACCAAGTATTTTCATCAGCATTAATTACAATTGATGGAGCTGTTTTATCAAGCCACACATATCTACTCACGATAGTCGGATTTCCGTTTGAAATTGTATTAACTGTATTGTTTGCTTTGTTTAGGGTTACAGCGTTGTCATAGATGTAGAAATAATAGTATAGCTTGCCAGTTTTGGAATTTGTGACTGCTGTGTTAAATGTATAATCTAATGCAGTAGAATTTGTATATAATGTGTTTTGCAAGCTATAATCAAGGTAGCTGTTCATCTGCTTGACCCCCGCATATTGATCCGTAGCTTTAATAATTATGTTTTTGCTTTGGTTAAGCCAAGTTGAATATAGCGTTGAGGTACTATTTTCCGACGGAGTTAAAAAGTTAATAGTTGGAGCTGTATTATCAAGCCGGAGAGTAAGTGTATGCTCAGTTTTATTATACGCCTTATCAAATATGGTTAGGATTATGTCATATACGCCGTCTGGTTGGCTTGTTAAATCAACTGTATATTCACCAGATGCATTATTGTTAAATCTAATATTAGTATAAATATATACGCCGTTGCACTTAATTGTATAATACACATTTCCGCTTGATAATGCCTCGTTTGAGCTGTCGTGAATTGTGAATTTGCTATATAAATTTCTGCCACGTATGCATTTGCCCTTGTCATCAAATTGCCTATAAACAAATGGTGCTTCTTTATCGATTTTGAGAAATATACTTTGCACTACCACATCAGTGTCCCAATTGTCATTCACCATTAGAGATAACTCCACATATTCTGCGGTTGTATTGCACATAATCTTGCCATCAGGATATAAATCCCCCTCGCGTATAACTGTGCCCGCTATTGCATCGGTCAGTTTATATCTAACGGCTAATGTATCCTCGATATCCGCATCATTTGCTGTGTAATTTACAATTATGCCGTTCGAAAATGCGTTTGATGGTAGCCAAACATCTGTTAGTTGGTTTGGTGTGTACTTTAAAGTTGTTTGTCCTTTAATGTTTTCAACATTGTATGAAATGCTATTAATATCTATTGTTGGCTTTGAGTTTAGATAAAACGAGAAGCCATTATCTGTTGCAGTTGTTGGCACAAACTCACCCACAATTCGCCAGCCCTCTTTTGTGTCCACCCCTGCAATTTCTAATTTAGAATAGTCATCAATCGCACGAGCGTAATACCGATATGCAATTTTATATTTTGAACCTTCTGCAAACCTTGTAATATCGCCAAAATCAAAGGCAATTTTAAGGCATGGATTTTCAATTATTTTTGTTGTCCCGAAAATTTTATACTGCGTTTCACTCTCTTTCTTCTCAAATACAGCAAGTTCTACACTGTCAATAACAAAGTTCGAATCAGCAAGGGCAGGCAAAGTAAATTCAATGCCATTACCGCTCCCAAATTCCTTAGCCCTTTTCACAATTCCATTTTGTTGTATTTTCATAATGTCATCAGCAAACGTAGTAAAACTTGTGAATAATGACAACAGTAAAATAATTGCAAAGCATAGCTTTTTCATTTACTCACCTCTTTTAAAAATAAAAACAGCCCCTCAAATGAAAGGCTGCAAATACAATCTATATTTATTCTTCTTATTCCGTCTCCGCTTCACTAATCTGAACAATTTCGCTAAACTCGTGTAATTTTTTCTGCAACAACGCTTTGTCAATTAACTTTAGAGTATACTCAGAAATCATAGTTGGCGATAAACTTCTACTTAGTGCGAATTCCACTACTTCGTTATCTTTAGAAGCACAAAGGATAATGCCTACACTTGGGTTTTCATTCACCTTCTTATGTTCTCTATCAAGAGCTTCGAGATAAAAATTCATTTTACCCAAATGCTCAGGCTTAAAGCTACCTATTTTAAGTTCGAATGCCACAAGACATGCAAGACCACTATGATAAAATAATAGATCAACATAATAATCATTACCACCAACCTGCACACGGTACTCTTCGCCTATAAAAGGAAAGTCTTTGCCAATTTCCAAGATAAACTTTTTCAGGTTTTGAATAATAGCCTTTTTAAAATCATATTCGGAATATTTTTCAGGCAAATTCAAAAACTCTAAAACGTAGGTATCTAAAAAATTGTTTTGTAGTCTTCTTGTAAGTGGTGCAGGAGCAAGCATTTGATTGGACAACATATAACGTTCATAATATCCGCTATCAAGCTGTCTTTCAAGTTCCCTTTTTGTGTATCGTTCCTTTATACAAAGCTTTATATAAAATTCTCGTTCTTCATCAGTTTTAGATTTTGATAAAATTAGCAAATGGTTTGTCCAACTAATTTATGTCACCATTGGTGTCACAAATTCATTACCATTATATGTTTCATAAAATTGCTTCATCCTATAAAGCCCCCGACGATTAAACCCTTTAATTTCAGGACAATTTTCACTAATGTGTTTTGCAATCTCATCAATATATGCATCGCCCCAAGCTGATTTTTTCATTTCATCACTTATATACTGTCCGACATTCCAATACAGCATAATAAGCTCTTCATTTACTTTCCTTATAGCATTCTGCCTTGCAGCATCAATAAGATTAATGATTTTATTGAACCCATTTAATATTTCAGTATTATCAGCCATTGTAAGGGCACCTCAATTCTTAAATCAAATTTCTAAGACTAATTATATCACCTAAACTTGGTAACTTCAATAACTATGTTCAAATTTCACTTTGGCTCAATTATTGCTATCAAATCATCACCGTAATTTCCGTCTTTGTATGTTGTAAGATTTGATTTCCCATCTGCACCTTTGCTACAAATCATAATTAACCCTGCAATACTTTCCTTGTCATCAGCATTATAAGTATAAATATCAAAGTTGTAATGATTTCCCCAAGGGTCATTTTTGTTTTTAGTGGTTAGTTTTACACTCCTCTTATCGGTGGCTATCTCAGATACTACTATTTGATGTGTCAGGTACTGTTTATTCAAGATTTCAACTGTTTTGTTTAGCACAACCTCATAGTTTATATCATCTTTAATTATAATGTTGCCATAGTCCACAAAGAAACTGCTAAAGCTATTTGAAATTTCCCTCAAATCACTTTCACAATTGTCCATTTGACTGTTTCGCCATGCCCTGCTATATGTAACCGCTGAGCTGGTAATTATTATGCCAATGATTGCAATAGTTACAAGAATTTCGACTAAGGTAAAACCACTCCTTTTCAATTCACACCTCCGACTTTATAGTTTTGATATGTGTTATATTTAATTTTGGCAGATGCTGTATCAATTATAGCCTCCACACTTGCAAGTTCACCAACTGTTTTAACTTCCTTAAAAGGCTGACGTACAACATACAAATCAGATATTTCAACATTACACAAAACTTCGCCACCTTTGTAGTGAACCTTTACGGTTAGATATATTGGATTAATTTTTGATTTTGCCGAATTGTTCAAGACATTCCCTATAAGGAAATTTGGTTCAATGCACATTTGCGATAATTTAAAATTACTTTTTTGATTAAATGTATTTATTAATAATTCGACTCCGCTGTTTCGCTTAAAGGCTAAATAACCAATACTCACCAAATAGTCGTTGCTTTCAATTGCAATTAGACTTATTTCTACCTTATCTGAATTTTCCGCTTGCCTTATTTCATCAAACAAATATGGAGAAAATTCATCAAGCACATTATAGCTTCCGTCTTCATTTTTGGTGTAAGTTAGCACTAATTTTTGTGTTGCCAAATAATTTTCAAATAACCCTAATGATAGATCAACTCCACTTTCACTAATGTATCTGTTTTCTATTCTCTGATAGCTCTGTTTTTCATTATATTTGCTATTTACTGCAATAGAAATGATGGCACTACCACCGAGCAAAACCACTAAGCTTATAAGCAATACAATGCTTATATTTCCACGTTTTCTCATTCTATCAGAGCCCCCTCGCTTCGTGGAGTAACATCAAACACTACAATCTGCGACTGTTGTTTAAAATCCAGATTATTCTTTAGTATAGCAAGTTCAATTTTAATTGATTTGCCATTTAAACTAAACTTGCTTTTCGAATAATCCAAGTCAAGCATCTTCTTTCCTTTAAAATCGAGGTTGCCAAAAGGGTAGCCATCAGTCATGGTGTATTCAAGAGAAAAATCGCTACTACCAAATTGTTTTATTTTCAGGGTTTTATCTGTGACTATGATCTTTTCGGCTGATTGAATTTCCCTTGTGATATAGTAAATATTATCTGTTATGCTAATACGGTTGCCACTTTCTATTTGTCCGTCATAAAGCGTTGTGCTAATCAAAGCCATTATGGAAATGCCGACAAGCAATATGAATGATAAGATGCTACTTGCAATTAAAATTTCAACTATCGTAAACGCTCTCTTTTTAGCCACCGTCAGCACCAACTCTCATAATTACTGTTAGCTTCCTGCTATCTCCAACCTCAACTTTATATAGTTTTGGGTTGATCTCAAATATTGTTACATTAGGATTATTGTTAGCAAATTCTTGCAACTGTCCTTTTGTTGTAACCTCCGCTTTTAACCGTTCAACCGTATCAATATTTTCTATCATTTCTTTAATATGGACATCACGCAAATGGGTATTTTTCAGATACCCATTTGTGATGTATATTGCAGATAGTCCTACTACCGATATCATCAAAAGCGAGATTAAACATTCAACTAATGTAAAACCTTTTTTACTTCTCATACTAATTGACAGTAATAGAACCTGTACCATCAAGTTTTGTATTAGCAGCCGCCGCACTTGGTACATTTACAATGCTACCTATATTAGATGAAAAGCCATTTGTTGCTGATTTAATTTCACCACTTACAAAAGTTGAAAGGATAATGTAATCATTTGTTCCATTTATAGTTGCATCTTTGCCACCACATTCAAACAAAATCTTGCCATCATTTGAGCCCTTTTTAGCATTTGTTGAAATTGCATAAGCTTTATTCCAGGGGTCAAGCTGTGCTGTCGTTGCTTGATTTTTACCAGTTACTACTGTTAACTTCATTGCAGGGTCTAAGTACAAATTTAATTTGTCAGCAACAAGTCCTGTGTTTACATTAGTTGTTGATGTATCAACTGCTGTACCTGTTACAAATCCAAGCCCAGCATTTTCCCTCATAACCTGTTCACTCGCCAACATGAATGCTCTAAAGTCTGACTTAACACCAGTTTCACGAGCCTTGTCCGACGCAAAATCGATTCTCGGTACAAAAAACATAAACAACAAGCCAATTATTACGATTACCACCAAGATCTCGACTAACGTAAAGCCTTTTTTTGTAACCAAAATTTTATTTTTCATAGTTTTGTTCTTTTTAGCACCATTTCCGCCAATAACCGAAATTGCAATTTCAGGGGTTTTGTTCATAATTTTCGCTCTGCTTCTTGTGCCTAATAAATTTTTCATAATGTTTTTACCTCTTCCTGTTTTATATTTTTATAATAAAATACCGCAGCATCAAACCTTGTGTGAACAAAAAAAGCACCACCTTCATTTCAACAAATTAAGGTAATGCTCCGGTATCTTATATGCAATTCTAAATAAAAAAGCCGTCTCAAATTTTCGAGACAGCTTGATATATATTATTAAATTAGCTTGCAGTAATCTCTTCTTCCGTAAATCACACGCATGATATATATTGCCTTTTCATTTTCATTAATTTTATAAAAAACGATATAATTTTTGACTATTATTTTCCGATAACCTTCATTCTTTAAGCGACTGTCAATGCAAAGTGCAAACATCAGCGGATTTTTAGTAATCATTTCATAGTTCTTTTC
>Ga0247840_10005425_pt1 | contig 19216 bp, 13 predicted proteins | sample LaCruzMarch2015__FD_192404 | JGI IMG/M metagenome (GOLD analysis project Ga0247840, IMG submission 192404) | Freshwater microbial communities from meromictic Lake La Cruz, Castile-La Mancha, Spain - LaCruzMarch2015_17m | ecosystem: Environmental > Aquatic > Freshwater > Lake | place: Spain... | reverse complement strand
TTTTTCTACAACCTCCGGTTTAAGTGCCGCTAGTTTCAACGTAAGCAATTCTTCAGCCCGAAAACAGGCTTTACAGAATCGTTCAAAGGAAAACGGTTTTTTCAAATAATCGATTACTTCTAATTCAAATCCTTGCAAAGCATATTCCGAGTAGGCTGTAGTTAAAATAACGAGGGGAGGGTTTTTTAAGGTTTTCAAAAATTCGATTCCGGAAAGCTTTGGCATATTTATATCAAGAAACAATAAATCGATCACATTATTTTGAAGTACCTGGTGAGCGCAAATTGCATCATCACATTCGCCAATTATTTTTAATGATGGTAATTTCTTTGCATATTCCTGAATTACATTTCTGGCCAGGGGCTCATCATCGATTATAAGTCCTTTAATTTCCATTTCATTTTAGTTTAAGTTCCAGTATAACATGGTGAATGTGATCTTTTTTGAAAATGTCTAATTTGTACTCATTTGGTTGATAAAGAAGTTTTAATCGCTGTTTTACGTTTTTAAGCCCGATACCTGAATTTGGCTTTTTATAGATGAATAGTTCTTCATAATAATTTTCGAGCTTAAAAATAAGCTTGTCACTGGTTTCAAAGTTGAATATTATATCGATAAAATCAGAATTCTCAGTACCGGGCAGTCCATGTTTAAAAGCGTTATCTATGAATGGTTCGAATAACAAAGGTGCGATTTTCGCTGAAGGAATTTTGCCAATTATTTCGTAATTTATTTTTGTTTTTTCCGAAGTACGTATTCTTTGTAATTCAATAAAATTATTCACAAACTCCAGTTCTTTCTCCAACGGAATAAAGTTTTCCTTTGATTCGTAAATAATATGCCGCATTAAATCTGAAAGTTTTAGAATCAGTTCGGGTACTTTATCCGATTTAATTAGCGAAAGGGAATAAATATTATTTAAGGAATTAAAAAGAAAATGAGGATTCAACTGCCCCTTTAACGTTTTCAACTCTGCTTCCAGTTTTTGTTGTTCTATTTTTACCAGCTTTAAATTAATATCTTGTAATGATATCCAGTCCTTAATGAGCTTTAAAAACGAAGTAATTCCAACATACAGAAGAGAAGAAAAAAAGTAAGCCGAATGCAGATTTGTGTTGAAAGCAGTAAATCTTTTAGTTCCGATCAAATCGCGAAGAGGGTAAATAAATAGCAATTGCAAAGTTAAACTCACCGCAGAAATTAAAACAATGAGCCAGAAAAAGTAAAATATGTATTTTTTCTGTTTTAAAAATTTGGGAAAGAGCACATATAAATTGGTGTAAACGGCAACAGCAAAAAACAAATTGGTTATTACCGACTTTTCAATCAGGTTGAGACTAAATTTTTCATCATAAAAATAGAAAAGAAGAGTTAGCAGAGAAATGCTCACTAACCAGAAAAAAATATGTCCGGCAATTCTGAAACGTTGATATAGTTTGCTTTTCGACATTTAAATACGGTCGCGTTTGTAAAATATTTTATTAAAATAATAAAGTATTGGTTTTGTATATTTTAAATGCTTCCATGGACGGCTCGAATGCGGAAGATGCAGTACTTCAATTCCTTTTGCCAGATAATTGCTGAATCCCAGCTTTTTCGACTGCCTGCTGATATAGACATCGAACCAGTCTTTGTTTTGTGATAGAATTTTAAAATCAAATTTCTGAAGAAACTGCAAAGAAATTAGTGTACAACAAAAACTCAAACTATGTGAAGTGTTCAGAATTTCGTTGCTTTTAACTTTTTCGAAAGTATAAGGAAAATTGTAATTGCCCTGTTGGTCAACTGTAATTGCACCTATTAATCCTGAATTAGGTTTTGTTTTTAATATTTCCAGCAAACCGCTAAAAGTGTCAGGTTTTATTACCACATCCGACTCGACTATAACTAATGGACATTGTTTTTCTAAAGCCAATTGTTGGGCTAATTCAAGTACAAGTTTATAATTAGGTGAAGGTGTCGATGTAATATCTTCAAGATGAATAGGCAGAAATCCGTATTTGGTTTTTGCCTGTTCAAGAAACTGTTTCGTTTCGGGTTGACTAAAATCGTTAAATACAAAATATTCGAAATTTCCTTTTACTTGCGAAATTGCTTTAATCGTAAGATGTGTTGTCTTTAACGAATCTTTAACAGGTGTAATAATAATTGCTTCCGGCATTATGGTTTTTTTCTGAAATACAAATTTAGTCAAAATCAATCGATTTCTCTGCGGTTAAAATCACGGGAAAAAGCCTGGTCGGTAGGCATAATTAACACATCGTCGATATTAACATGTTTTGGGCGCGTAACCATAAAAAGAATAGTATCGGCAATGTCTTGGGCATCAAGAGGCGTGAACCCCTTGTAAACCTGTTTTGCCCTGTCTTTGTCGCCATTAAACCTTACTAATGAAAATTCTGTATCAACAGCACCCGGACTTACCGAACTCACCTTAATTCCATGTTTGAGCAAATCAATGCGCATTCCTTTAGTTAACGATTGCACAGCATGTTTTGAGGCACAGTAAACATTTCCGAACGGATAAGTTTCTTTACCCGCAACCGACGAAATATTGATAATATGTCCCGTACCTCTTTCAACCATTTTTGGTGAAATCAGTCGTGTAATATAAAGTATCCCTTTAATGTTGGTGTCAATCATTCGTTCCCAATCATCAATAACCCCTTCCTGAATTGAATTATATCCGGCTGCTAAACCGGCATTATTTATCAGTAAATCAATATTTTGCCACTCCTTGGGCAAACTTTTAACAGCCGCTTCGTTTTCGGGTAAACTTCTGATATCGAAATTTAAAGAGAATACTTCTGAATTTGTTTCCGTAGTTATTTTTTTCTTTAATAAATCGAGTTTCTCTTCACGCCTTCCTGTAATAATAATATTATAATTATTCTTCGCAAGAAGCAATGCAGTTGCTTCGCCAATGCCCGAAGTAGCGCCGGTAATTAATGCAATAGGTTTCATTTTCTTATTTTAGAATTCTTCCCGAAATTAAAAAAAACATCAAATTTTATGGAATAATGAGCTACTTAATTACCTTTGCTTACCTATAATTTACAAATATTAAAGCGTTATGAGTGATGTTATTCAAGAAGAAAGAATTTATACTATAGATTCTATTCCTGAACCCGAAAGTTTGGAGGATGTTATTTATTCATTGATGGTAAATCCAAATTTGTCGAGCATTAATTATTTCAACGATTTTGGTGAAGTAAATATTTCTCCGGATTCAATTGGAGATAGTGACAGAGACGAAACCGGATTGTTTGATATTGATGCAAACGGGAATAAAATTGTAATGAGTACTCATGCGTTCCATCATCATTTGCAAAGCGATCCTCAAAAGGCGACAGAAATTTTAATTTCACGAGCTGCACGAAAAATGATCTGTTCGGGTGCTAAACCAATCGCAATAAGCGCATTTTTATATCATATTAATTTTGGCGATCCAAAAGGTCAGTTTATTGCCGCAGGAGCAAAAAAAGGACTGGAAAATGCAGCCAGTAAATTTGATCTTAGAATTACCGACAAAAAAATCAGGTTCGATCATTTTTCACAACACGGTCCGGTGCCGCCAACCATCATTGTTAGTATGATGGGGCTTATAAAAGATAATGACCATATTACTACACATTCTTTAAAGAAAAAGGGAAATAATATTTTTATGATTGGCCGGACAACCGACGATATTGGTTCCTCTGAATATCTCGAATTTTTTCATGAGATTTCTGATTCTCCATTACCGGAGTTTAATATCGATAATGAAATTAAAATTCAGGGGGCAATAAAAAAACTGAACGAGTTGAAATTGATTGAAAGTGCCAGCCCTGTTGGTAAGGGAGGATTATTCTTCACACTTCTGCGCGCTGCAATTCCAAACGAATTGGGATTTGATATTACAACTGCTGCCGAAACAAGAATTGATTCTTTCTTATTCGGAGAAGCAATGGGGCGTATTTTAGTTGAGGTTAATTCAGAAAAAGAGGATGAGTTTGTTGATGTGTTAACCGAAATGAAAGTTGCTTTTTTTACTTTGGGACACATTACAAAAGGTGAAATTCGCATCGATGATAACTCATTGGGATATATCGATAAAATGACAGTAGGGGTTTAATGACTGTTCTTCCCAATAAAAATTCAGAACAATCTAAAAAAGATCAGGTTGAAGAGATGTTTAATAACATCTCTCCAAAATATGATTTGTTGAATCATATGCTTTCGGCCAATATTGATAGGTTGTGGAGAAAAAAAGCCATCAATCTGCTAAAGCAATGGCAACCTAAACTAATTTTGGATGTGGCTACGGGAACTGCTGATTTCGCAATTGCAGCTTCCGTGATAAAAGGGGCACAAATTGTCGGAATCGATATTTCGGAAGGTATGCTCGAGGTTGGTCGCAGGAAAGTTGAAAAAAAGAACCTCGCAGAAATTATCAAATTAATTAAAGCCGATTCAGAAAATCTACCTTTTGAAAACCATAAATTTGATGCAGCAATTGTAGGTTTTGGCGTAAGAAACTTCGAAACCTTGAAAACCGGACTTTCAGAAATAAAAAGAGTGTTGAAACCAGGAGGTGTTTTTTATATTTTGGAGTTTTCGAAACCGGTAAAGTCACCGTACAAACAATTTTATCAATTTTATTTCACAAGAATTTTACCTTTCATAGGGCGAATAGTTTCTAAAGACAGCACTGCCTACACCTATTTACCCGAATCGGTAAATGAATTCCCTGATGGAGAGAAATTTTTAGCTATTTTGGCAGAAGTTGGATTTATAGAGAACAAATGTTTTTCGCAAACTCTTGGAATTGCTTCCATATATGAAGCCCATAAATCACTAATTTAAACTGCTTAGACAATAAACTGAACAAATCGGTGTTTTTTGAAAGAAAGAGTAATTAATTTAAGGTGAAGAAAATAGTTACAGCCATATTATTCATTCTCATTTGCGCGAATGTTTTTGCTCAAAAACAAATAGTTAACTACCTGACTACATTTGATGAAAAACTAATTCATTTTGGCTTTACCCTTGGCTACAACATGCTCGATTTTAATGTTTTAAATTATAATCCAATTGGCGAAAATCCTGATTTCGTAGCTGGTAACTGGCCGCTTGATCCGGTACAAATTAATGAATCGAGCATTGTAAGAAGCGATTTGGAAACTTTGGTCCCCGGTTTTACTGTCGGAATAGTTTCAAGTTTAAGAATGACAGAAGATTTGGATCTCCGGTTTTTACCGGGATTGTCGTTTGGTGAACGAAAACTAACCTATAACATACCAGTTTACGACATTAACGCCGGTTTAACACCACTAAGATTCTACTCTATTAAATCAACATTTCTCGATTTTCCTTTACTTGTTAAGTACAAAGCACGTCGGATAAATAACGATCGGCCATTTGTTATCTTCGGTGCTGCTTTCAGACAGGATATTTCAAGAACGGCAAAAGAAGATTTGGTAAAACTTAATAACGGTGGTTTTTATGCTGAAGTTGGCGGAGGCTGGGATCATTATTTTCCATTTTTCCGTTTTTCGGTGGAAGGTAAATTTAGTTTTGGTTTAAATAACCAGTTAAATACAACACCTTCTCAAAATCAACGATTGTATTATTCGCAATCGATTAAAAATTTAAGATCGAATATCTTCACTTTGTCTTTTCATTTCGAATAATCTTAAGATTTTGTAACGGGTGTCAGGTTTGAACTAAAAAAGTCAATCCTGATTGTTAAAGACGGAAAATAGAACCTAAAAGGCTCAAAATTGGTCCTCAAAGACTCAATTTTAAATTTTAGATGTAAATAATAGTGTAAATTGTGGAGTTTAATAATTAGAATCAATCATATTTTTTGTCGTTTTTGTGATGAGAATATACCAAAATGGATAGCGAATCAATGGATTTCGGGCTTTTAGGTAATTATTTTCAGGAAACAAAAGTTCGCATTGAAAATGACCCACGAAGAATATTTTCTTTTGAGATTATCAATTAAAAGTCTTGCGATAGCACCCATTGGCTTGTAATTTTTGATGAACAATGTTTTATATGTTTAATATTTATGTAACCATTTGTTAATGAATTACATTTATTTAATCAACAGATAGTCAAAGTTATATATATCTGGTTTGTAAGTTTAAACAGTCTGTCAGGTAGTTAATAATTTGTTTTTTATGTAATTATTTGTATATCATTTATTAATAAGATAAAATGACTTTTGTACCATGAAATCAACTGATGAATACGTAAGATGACAAAGTTAAAGGAGATATTATTTTCAATTTTAGTTAATTTATTTATTGTTAGCCAGTTAAACACACTGAAAGCTCAGGAGATTCATAGCCATCATGACAGTTTGGCTCTTGAAAATATAATTGTTGAAAAATATTATATAGCAGATTCGACTGATTATAATGATTCTATAAAAGGAATACTTCCCGAAGGTTCAATAACATATCGAATATACGTTGATATGAAACCTGAATACCATCTCCAAATGGTTTATGGGGATGAAAAACATGAACTTATCTTAAAAACTTCAACGAAATTTTTTAATAATACGGAATGCAGCGCTTATACTGGTTTTAATATTGATGCAAAAAAATTAAACTACAGCACCTGTGCGTTGGATTCATGGATCACTTTGGGCGCCGCCTCAAGACTACATACGGGAATTCTTAAATCGGAAGATACTGATGGTTCAATTTTGACAAGAAATACATTAAATCGTTCTGATGGGCTTACGAACGGAGTTCTTCCCAACTTCAAAATTTTCAATTTAGACTTGTGGTTTTTTACCAATAATAAAGATGCTGCTGTTTTTAAAACAAACAATGGAGCATGGGGTGCACCCGGAGGGGTAAAAGGACCTACTGCCGAAAACAGGGTATTAATAGCTCAGTTGACTACAAACGGAAAATTATCATTCAATATAAGCCTTCAAATTGGCAAACCAGACGGAGGCTTTATAAAATTTGTTTCAAACAAACCTGATGATTCTGAAATCAAGTTTGATGGTTTATCTTATTGAAAAAAAATTATTAATCATTTAAATAATATAATATGAAATTAACATTTACTAAGTTTTCCTTATTTTGCTTAAGTACACTATTAATTGGCATTTCACTTAATGCACAAACCACTAAAGGTCTGGAAAAAGTTATTGTAGAAAGGTATTATGTCGCTAATGCTGATGATTCAAATGCAAGTGAGGGTACACTTCCTGTTGGATCAACCACCTGGAGGGTATATCTGGATATGCTTCCGGGGTATAAGTTTAAAACAGCTTTTGGAAGTAATAATCATCCCCTGTCAATCACAACAAAAACGTCTTTTTTCAATAACGAAGACAGGGGAAGCACTGCTCCCGATTATTCGAAAACAAATGCAGCAAAAAATACGGTTTTGCTCGATTCTTGGCTGTCAGCCGGCGCTGCCTGTGCAGGTAATTTTGGCATCCTTAAATCGGAGGACAATGGTGTTGCCACAATTGTTAATGCTCAGGGCGTTCTTAAAAATGCCGATCCATTGGCAGGTATTCCTTTGACTACTCAAGATGGATTAATCGCGGGAAAACCGGGTCAATGCGGTTTTATCGGTCTTGAAAAAGCGATTGGTGTTTTTGACGCCACCAGTCAGTCAGGCAATTCATTTTTAATAACAGATGGCGCATGGTATTGTTTTGACGGAGCGATGGGGCCAGACTCTGCAAAAAACAAGGTACTAATCGCCCAGCTTACTAGCGATGGGGAATTGTCGTTTAAACTAAATGTTTCTTTAAGTTCACCCGCTGGTAAAGCAGAATACTATGTCGCCGAAAAGCCGGAATATCGTCCGGGTTTAGGAGGAGAACAAATTCTTGAAATTTTGGATTCAACGCTGACTTTTCTTTCGTCTAAAGTTATAGGTCCGGTAACAAAAGTTAATAATGGGCTGGTTAAAAATGAAATTTCTGTCTATCCAAACCCAACAAAGGATCTGTTTTATATCTCTTTCCCAGTTGATTTTACCGAAGGTAACTATACGGTTTACAATATTGCAGGAAATAGTGTGCAGACTAAAAACATTTCAAAAAATCGGGACAGTTACAATGAAAAAGTTGATCTGAGTAACTTTCCAAACGGGATTTATTTAGTAAAGGTTCAGTCAAACGGAGTTAACTCAATTTTCAAGATTATAAAGAGAGAATAAAAATCCAACTCGATACAATTATCTGAAATTCATTTAGTTAAGACAATTTTATGTACTTAAACAGCCATTGCTATGTCCATTTTTTCAGGAACAGATTACGGCCATTTTTCACCGGTTTTTTAAATGCGAATAACAAATCGATAATGAAATATTCTCTGTTTATATTATTTGTTTTAACCCGTACTTTAAATCTTAACGGGCAAACAGTGGTGCGAGGGAAAATATCGGACACAACGGGTGAAACCCTTGTTGGAGCTGCCATTTACCTGAAAAATAATAAAGCTGTTGGAGTTACCACCGATTTGGACGGGAACTACTCATTAACCATAAAGGACAATATACCAAAACAAGCTGTTATTGTAAGTTATATCAGTTATAAAACCATTGAAGATACCCTGTTTTTGGATCAACCCGTATTGATTAAAAACTTTGTAATGGAACCTGCTGTATCCCTTATTTCTGATGTTGTTGTTTATGCCAAGGTAAACAGAGGTTCCGATGGCCATTTGGAAGCAATGAAAAAGTTATCAGCAACAACTGTTGATTTTATTTCGGCAGAAACCATAAAAAAAACAGGTGATGTGAATGTAGCATCGGCAATAGCGCGTGTCAGTGGTGTGTCGAATACAAGTAATGGTTTGCTGACTGTTCGGGGAGCTGGCGACCGGTATATTAAAACAACTATTAACGGTTCGCGCATACCCACACTCGACCCGTTTACCAATAACATTAAACTGGACATTTTTCCGGCAAGCCTGATTGACAATATTACAATTACCAAAACTGCCCGGCCTGATATTGCCGGCGATTGGGCCGGCGCATATATTTCGGTTGATACCAAACAATATCCCGAACTACTTCAGATTTATGCAGAAACCTCGTTTGGTTATAACCAGCAAACGTCTTTTAAAGAGATCAATTCATCCTATCGCAGTTCAACCGATTGGTTGGGATATGACAATGGTTTTCGCGAATACGACCATAGCAAATTTGTTGATTTTTCCTTTGAACCTACAACTTATCAGGAATTTGTGGCTTTGGGATTAGGCGATTATTTTAATTCGCTGGGAATAAAAGAGATAAAAGATGAAACCACAAAAAAACTGGGGCTTGTTGAACTGGGTTTACTGGGAAAAGCACAATTGAATGACCCATTGGCTGTTAATGCTGCATGGGCCAGATACAATACCCCGGAGTATAAGGGAAAAGCGTATGCCTTAGTTAATGCTGATGCAATAGAATCGGCCAAAGAGTTACCCAACAACTGGAGTGGTACCAAACGAAATGCCCCGCTTAATTTTAGTCAAACTTTTAGCATAGGCAACCAAACCAAATTGTTTGGAAAACCTCTTGGATTTTTAATGGGTTTCAGATATTACAGCTCCGTACAGCACGACCCAGACTCAAGGGCAAATAAGCTGATTCCTGAAAGTAACGATCCCCTGGAAATGCCTTACGATTCAACTTTTCAAAAAGTAAGCCGCGAAACCAACGGATGGAGTGGGTTAATCAATCTGGCCTATAAATTCAATCCACACAATAATATTTCATTCCTGTTTATGCCAAACGTAATAGGCGTAAATAATGCAAGGGATGGAAAAATTTATGTGGGCAATGAACCCTTTGTAACCCCGGAAGAAAATTTTAAAAGAACGGGAAATACCGTAAATCAGTACTACGAATCGCGCAAACAGATGGTGTATCAGTTGTATTCAGGGAATTATGTACCCCGGCTAAAAATGAAAATCGATCTGAACGCATCGTATACCAAAGGAATAAGCAATGCCCCCGATTTTAAGAATGCAGATTATCGTCCATCAACTGATTCAGTAACCAACGTGCCAACTTTTGTGGGACAAGGGAATGCCGGCGCTGGAAGAATATACAGATATCTGAATGAGAATATTTTTGACTCAAATATCTCGGCAGAAATTCCCTTAAACGCAGAACCTGGAATATTGAGAAAAATAAAGACAGGTTTTGCCTGGCAGAATTTTTACCGAGAAAGAGACCAGTATTTTTATCAGTTGTTTTCGGGGAATGGCGATTATTCAGGTATACAACCCATTATGGCAGCAAACCCTAAAGCTGATCCCTATGGTTTGGATCGGTTTGAAATAGACCCTGAGTACCGCATCGTGCAGCAATATTATGGATTATATGATTATCCTGCGAGTCATATTTTTGGGAAAAGCGATATTATTTCCGGTTTTATGTTATTAGACTATACGCTGTTGAAGTGGTTAAGAGCATCAGGTGGGCTTCGGGTGGAACAAACCGAACTTTACACCGATTGTAAAATATTTGATAACTATCAAATTGCTCCAAATGATGAAAGAAGGCGATTTAACGGAGAAGGTGTAAGCGGTACACTTTTCGTGCGGCCCGGTGAAATCAGTGAAACCAGTTATTTACCCAGCGCCAATGTTATCATTAAACTGAAACAGGACGAAAGTTATCCGGTGAATGTTCGCCTGAATTATAGCCAGACAGTTGCACGGCCCAGTCTTCAGGAGCTTTCTGATATTGTGTTTTACGATTACGAATTGCGCAATTATGTGAGGGGCAACTCCCACCTTAAAATGGCCCGTATTAACAATTACGATTTCAGGTTCGAGTCGTATTTTAAATCGGGTGATAATATTTCGGTCAGCTTATTTTACAAAGATTTTGAAAACCATATTGAGCTTGTAAATGCAGGTTATTCAGTGGGTTTTTGTTTTACCAACAACGAAAGCAATACCACCTTACAGGGTATTGAAATTGAAGGTAAAAAGAAACTTACCAAAAATCTTGATTTCATGGCGAATATTACCCTGGTAAAATCTGAATCAACCCCTTCAATGATCTCTTTTGATCCAACTACCGGCGAACAACAAAACACTTTTGATACATCACCCGGAAGAACAGTTACCATGTTTGGTCAGGCTCCCTACATTATCAATGCCATGCTGTTATATGAATCAGTAAAATCAGGTTTATATGCAAGTATTAATTACAATGTTCAGGGGCCCAGGCTGGTTACCATTGGCTTATTTCCATTACCTGATATCTATGAGTTACCCCGGCATTTGATTGATTTTAAAATCGGAAAGAGCATAGGCAAACATTTTGGCGCCAGTGTAAAAATAAACGATGTTTTAAGTACCGACATCGTTAGGGCCTATAAAATGGGCGATGAATTCCCCCTGGATTTTGACAGGTACAGCTTTGGGACGAATTTCACTTTTGCTGTTTCATACAAGTTGTAACAATATGTATCCTATAAAAAAGTATAACATGAAGTTGGTTTTGGTCATATTTTTCATATTCGCAGTTATTGTTTCAAGCCATGCGCAGGATGCAATACAAAAAGTAATTGTTGAAACCTATTATGTTTCCGATTCCAACGATGCCACCGTTACTACCGGGGGCCAACTTGAGGCCGGATCAACAACTTACCGCATATACATTCAAATGAAACCCAATTATAAACTCAAAGCATTGTTTGGCGATAAAAACCATCCGATGATCATAAAGAGTACAGCCAGCTTTTTTAATAACCACGATCGTGACATTTCGTTTGGCAACGAATTTTCGGTAAGCAATCTGAAAGAAAATACAGTGGCTTTGGATACCTGGCTTACCATCGGGCAAACAACCAAAAAGAATGGTAGTAATGCTAATTTCGGGGTTATCAAAGAGCAGGACAATGATGGTTCAAAAATTGGTGGGATTAATAACGATGAAGGAATATTGGTGAATGCCAATCCGAAGGCAGGTATTCCATTAACTACGGCCGACGGGATGATATCTTCGTCGAATGTGCCAACCAACTGGTTCAATAAAGGATTTATTGATCCGTTGTCGGGAGTTGATACCACCATCTTTGGAGCAACCTTAACTGGTGCAGCGTTTAAAAGTTACAATGCTGTATTGGGAAATTCAGGTGTGATGGGTGTTGACCCTGAGAATAACACGGTTTTGGTGGCCCAGCTAACTACAAAAGGAGAACTGTCATTTGAACTGAATGTGCAGGTTGAGGATAATAAAAATAACGTTATAAATTATGTGGCTTCCGGCACTTCAAAAGGTGATACTGTATTATTCCCTGAATTGAAATACCCTGCTGAATGTGGATGTACAGACCCTGATTTTTTTGAGTTCGACAACCGGTACGCCTGCGATAAACCCGGATCATGTAAAACGCCCATTGTGTATGGTTGTATGGATCCAAAGGCCTGCAATTACGACCCCAAAGCCAATTACAATATGCTGTGTTGTTACCCCGGCGATTGCGATCAACGCGATATCAGCCTGGTTTGCCCCGATTTGAAAGTGAAAAGTGCGGAGGTGAAAGCTTACCCCAACCCGCTTGGCAAAACATTGACAGTGAATGTAATCAATTTCGGTTCAGAAGAGGTGATGATTTCAATACACGATGTATATGGGAAAAAGTATTTCGAGGATTGTTTAGATATCCAGTCAATTGATCCTCATGAGATTGATGTGGCCAACTTAAGCAAGGGCTTTTATTTGCTGCATGTATGGAATAACGAGGGAGTGAGTGTTACCCGGTATTTAATTAAAAATTAAAAATTAGAAATTAAAAATTAGAAATTAAAAAGCCATGATAACAACTTTTACATACAGGAGGATTATTAAAATGCGAATTCAGGCAAAACACCTTGTTCTTGGCATTATTTCGTGTATGTTTTTGTTCCTGTTCGCCTGCGAAAACGAAACAGTGGAAACACTGCCCGAAACGGGTACTGTGACCGATGTAGATGGAAATGTATACAAAACGGTAAAAATTGGCAACCAATGGTGGATGGCCGAAAACCTGAATGTAAAGCGATATCGGAATAAAGATTCAATCAGTTATATGGGTGATGCAAATAATCAGAAACTTGATACAGCCCAATGGGCTAAAAGTGCCTCGGGTGCCTATTGCAAAGGCCGGATAGATTATTTATACAACGGATATACAGTACGTGATAAAAGAAACATTGCCCCTGAGGGGTGGCATATTCCTGCCGATGAGGAATGGAAGGAACTGGAGAAACACATTGGTCTGAGCCAGGATGAAATTGATATGGTGAATTGGCGGGGTACAAAAGAGGCAAACAAGCTGAGATTGAGTGTCAATCCTTATTGGGTAAAATCCCCCGATCAGTATGAAATATGGGGATCAAATGAAAGTGGTTTTACCGCACTCCCCAATGGATGCATTATCGTTTCAGCGCGAACAGTTGCATTTGGACTTCCGGAGATTTCAGCCCGATACGCTGCTTTTGGCGAGATGGGTTTTTGGTGGTCGTCAACTGCTGACAACAATCAAATCTGGTATCGTTATCTCGATCAAAACAAGGGAGGCGTGTTTCGGTATTTGGGCACAATGAACTACGGATTTAGTATCAGGTGCGTGAAAGATTGACTTGACTGCTCCTGTACTGTTCGGAAATGGTGTTGACCTCAAAAATGTATTTTAAAAAGAATCATCAATGTTGGTGAGATATAAATTAATTTAAATTATTGGATTATGAAAAGTAATTTGTTTTTGAGAATTCTGGCTGGTGTCTTTTTTACGGCATCGGTAGTAACAAGTGTTGCACAAGACAACCTGGGCGCAGAATGTGGTTGCCCAAGTGTAAGTAGCAGAGATGATATCCCTGCTAACGTAATAAACTTAAGCTCTTTGGCTACTGCAGGAGTACTGACTGCCAGCACAACATTAACCTGTGACAAGATGTACATTCTTGACACAAAAATCTATGTTCCGAATGGCTTGACACTTACCATTATGCCTGGTACGGTAATTAAGGGTAAATCAAGTGGTACTAACTATGCCAATGCTACTGCTATTATTGTTCAAAGAGGTGGAAAAATTATGGCAGATGGTACAAAAAGCTGCCCAATTGTATTTACCTCTGAATTTGACGATATGTCCGGTTCGTACGCGTTAACCAACGTAGGTCAATGGGGTGGTATAGCAATTTTGGGAACCGCCACAAACAACTTAAAAGTTGGACAAACCTATTGCTACCTGAATGACGGGGTAGGTTTTGTTGAAGGATTTACTGGTGCTGGTACTCCAAGCAATCTTTATGGTGCCGGTGATGCTGCTTTCCCAACATTTAATGATAACGATAATTCGGGTATCATGAGGTATGTAAAAATCAAACATGCCGGCGCTCTTCTTGCTGATGCCAACGAGTTAAACGGTTTGTCATTAGGTTCAGTAGGTCGCGGTACTATCATTGAAAACATCGAAATTGTAGCCAATGCCGATGATAACATTGAACTTTTTGGTGGTACTGTAAATCTGAAATACATCACAACCTTGTTTGGCGACGATGATATGTTTGACTGGGACCTGGGTTGGAATGGTAAAGCACAATTCCTGTTTGGTATTGCAGGTGACAGTATAACCGGTGTTCATTCAACCGATAGTGGTTTTGAAATGGATGGTGATGATGGTATAGCAGCTACAGGTTTGCGTTCAAATCCGAAAATTTATAATGCTACAGTTGTTGGCAACGGACATATTATGCCTACAAAGGATAATACAGGTCCTGCTGGTCTTATGGCAAAAGAACTTACTGCCGGCGAAATTTACAACTCTGTTTTTGCCAACTTCCGTACTGGTTTACACGTTACTTCAGGCACCACCAGACAAGCAAATACCGGTGACGCATACGATAACTGGACTAATGGCACGAAACAGGGAACAGCCTCTGTGGCACAATCCTTGAAAGTTAAAAACAACACGTTTATTGGTTTTGGTAACAATCCTACACAGGCATATCACATTACCAAAGGTGCTTTAACTTCAGGTAAAAATGCTACAATTGCGTATAAAGCTGCTACCGCTGCATCTGCTGAAGACATTACCCAATTTACTACAACAGATAAAAACGCTGTAGTGGCATCAGTTCCCGGTATTGACTACAATTGGGCATGGAACGAACATTTTGATGGCGAAACAGTTGACAATGATGTTCCTAAACTTTCATACTCAAATAATCCATTCCACATGACACCTACAACTAATATTGCTTCTGATGTTACCCCTCCTGCTGACGGTTTCTTTTCGGTAGTAAGTTACAGGGGTGCATTTGATGCTACAAAAGGCAGTTGGTTAACTGAATGGGCTTCGAACCAGATTTTAACATCTCTGGCTTCAAATCCAACCGATTTGGATAACAATGGTGTAACAAACATTGACGACTTCTCAATTTTTCTTAATGAGTTTGGTAAAGTCAATAAATAACAGTAATCATTTAAAAGCGTAAAAAAATGAAAAAGATAATACTAGGTTTAGCTTTTTGCCTTCTGGCCTACTTTGGCCAGGCCCAAAACGGGTTGGAAGGCATAATCGTGGAAAAATACTACATTTCGAATGCTGCCGATGCAGCAGGTAGTGCAGGTGTGCTCCCCGAAGGTTCTGTTACCTACAGAATTTGGGTAGATATGCTTCCGGGGTATAAATTTAAAATGGCTTACGGTAATACAGCCAATGCCCTTAAATTAACTACAACTACTACATTTTTTAATAATGAAGATTATGGTAGTACAACACCTGGTTTTTCTGCTAACAATTCGAGAAAAAATACGGTTATGCTCGACTCATGGTTGTCAGTTGGAGCCGTTCATGCAGGTAAATTAGGTGTAATGAAATCGGAGGACGATAACGTCGCTGGTACTAACCCTCCTTATGTTAATACCAACGGTCTCCTGGCAAATACTGATGCTGCAATGGGATTTCCATTGACAACCCAGGATGGTGTATATTCAGGGTCTACAGCTCCGGAGGATGTTACATTAGTCGGCATCTCCGGTGCTGAATTAGGTTTGTTTAATGATGGAAGTGCGAATGGAAGTTCATTCATAACAACTGGTGGAGCCTGGTCATCATTTAATGGTTCTGTAGGTGCAACAGCAAGCAATAAAGTTTTAATTGCCCAGATTACAACAGATGGTGTATTCCATTATGAGTTAAATATTCAACTTCAGGATGCTGGTGGCAATGCAGAAAAATATGTAGTTGCCAATCCACAGGGCACTGAACGCAATATTCCAAGTTTGGTTGGAACCTATAGTGGAGTTAATCAAAAACCGGTTGTTAGCATTACTGCTCCTGTAAATGGTGCATTTTCTGTAACTGGCGATGCTGTAACTATTAGTGCCGATGCTACTGATACTGATGGTACTATTTCTAAAGTAGAATTTAAAATTGATGGTACTTTGGTTAATACTGATACTGAAGCGCCATATACTTTCAATTACACAGGTGTAGCAGGTGTTCATAATATCACAGCCGTTGCTACTGATAACGAAAGTGGTTTTACAACTTCGGTAGCAGTGGAATTAACTGTTGGTCCCGATCCTGCCCCAACTGTAAGCATTACAGCTCCTGCAGCCAATGCTACTCCAAAAGTAGGTTCGACTGTAGCTATTACAGCAACTGCCAACGATAATGTTTCGGTTACCCAGGTTGAGTTTTTTGTTGATGATGTGTCTTTATCTGTTGATAATTCATCACCTTACGAAGCTTCTTACACTGCTGCAGTATTAGGAAATCATACCATTACTGCAAAAGCTACTGATAATAGAAGTCAAATTGGAACTTCTACTGGTGTTTCAATTACAGTAATAGCAAACACTCCTCCAACGGTAAGTATCACTGCTCCTGCAAACGGTGCAAATGTTATGATGAATACCACGGTAGCTCTTACTGCAACTGCTGGCGATACTGATGGTACTGTTGCTTCAGTTGAATTTTTTGTTGACAACGTAAGTGTAGGTTCTGATAATTCTGATCCTTATTCTGTAAACTGGACACCTTCAGTTGAGAAGGATGGTGTTGTTATTAAAGCTGTTGCAACCGATAACAGTGGAGCTGTCAATGCTGTTCCACAAACGGTAACAGTAAATGTTAACGATCCAAACGGACTTCCTTATGTAATTGGTGAAGTAACACAGGTATGTAATCTTCCTTCGGTGTGCATACCGGTTTCTTCGACTAAAACTACAATGTCAGGTGTAATTGGTTACGACATTGAATTGAAATATGACGCAACCAAGGTTGTTCCAACAGGGACAGTTACATTAAATAATGCATTGCTTTCTGCTGGTGAAACCGCCAGCGTTGTTACAAATATCGATGCTGCCAATAGTGTATTAAATATAACCATTACCTTAAATGGAACTGCACCCGGATTAACCGATTTCCAAGGCGCAGGACAGCTATTTTGTGCAGAATTTACTAAGTTACCTGCTTTCCAACCAGAAGATAATGCTGTTTTTTCGGCGAAAAGTTTTGTGGAAAGTTCATATTTTGCTACAATTGATAAATCGGTTAAACCAGGCAAGTTAATTACATACAAGGACGACATTTTTAATGGTAGTTTAAAATTCTGGAAAGATAATTCCGCTATTGCATATAATGCTGCCAGTCCGAACGATCATTTAGTTACCAATATTTATGGTTATGGTTTAACAACAAATCCTGTTACTCCTGACGTAAATGGCATCTTCGAATACGATGTTGATAACGGAAAAACAATTAGCATTGAAAGAGATATTTTAAACACAACTGATGTTCAAAGTGTAATTATGTCTGCCGATGCTTTAGAGGCTGCTCGCATTGCGAATAAAAACACAACGAATATTCCAACTGTTTTCAGCATAATTGCTTCTGACGTTAACCTCGACGGAAAAGTCAGCGCGGGTGATGCCACTCTGATTAACTGGCGTTCTGTAGGTAAGCTTGTTGAATTTCCACAAGCATGGAACGTACTAGCTACCAAAATTTCAAAAGACTGGTTGTTTGTAAATTCCGCAACATTAACTACTGCTCCGTATTTAATTTCAGTAAATTATCCAAACGATGACCCTACTGGTTTTTCAAAAAACAGAGTTCCAAGTGTTAATTTCGAACAGCCCCTTCCTGCTGCTGACTGGGCTGGTTGTCCATTGATTTTAGATGATGTTTTCACTGGAATAATGCTGGGTGATGTTAACGGTAGCTACGCAACAATTCCCAATAGTGGTTTATTGAAGAGCGGTAAAATCAGTGAGGAATTGGTTATTCTTGATTTCTCGAAAGCTGTTGATGTAAATAATGTGGTTACTGTTCCTGTATCAGTTACAACTACATTAGAAGAGCTTTATGCCATCGACCTTGGAATTATTATCAATGATGAAAAAATTGAAAAAATCGAACTTGTTCAAAACAGTAATTTCGCTAATTTGGATTTAGGCTATAATACAGGTACTAAAAAATTAAAAATTGCCGGGTATAGTTTCAATGATATACCAAGAAACAATTCATTTAGCCTGAAAATTACAAAGAGAAACTCTGATGCATTGGTAGCTGCTGATTTTGACGCTGTACAGGTTAACCTGACAAATAATCCAATGACAAGTGTTATTGATGGTACATTGAAGGTTATAGATCAACTAACCACCGGTATATCTGATTTCTCAAGTAATATAAGAGTATATCCAAATCCTGCTAAAAATCTTTTAAATGTGGAAGTCGTTGAAGATTCAGATGTTCGGATTTTTGATATCAATGGCAGATTAGTAATTGAAACAACTCTTAAAGTTGGTGAAAAAGCTATTGATGTTCAGAATTTAACAAATGGCGTTTACATGATGAAGGTGTACAATACAAATAATGGTACTCCATTTATGCATAAAGTTATTATACAGAAGTAAAAAGTAACTTTGGAATTATGAAAGCTCCGGTTGAAAAACCGGAGCTTTTTTTAAAAATTATCTGAACATTTGATTTTTTAAATGTGAACAGATTACCATTTAATGCATGTTAAAAAATCTTGCATTGATTAAAATTAATGGCGAATAAAGATGATTTATCTTAGTTTTTAGTCGATATTTAATAAAAAATAGAATAAACTACTAAATCAACATTACACAAAGATATGGAATTAACTATAACAATCTTAGCTTTTCTGGTAGGTTTCATTCTTGTCGTTCTGGCTATACCACCTGTTATCAGAGTTGCACATGCAAAGCATTTGTTTGA
>Ga0247840_10005424_pt1 | contig 19216 bp, 15 predicted proteins | sample LaCruzMarch2015__FD_192404 | JGI IMG/M metagenome (GOLD analysis project Ga0247840, IMG submission 192404) | Freshwater microbial communities from meromictic Lake La Cruz, Castile-La Mancha, Spain - LaCruzMarch2015_17m | ecosystem: Environmental > Aquatic > Freshwater > Lake | place: Spain... | reverse complement strand
GTGTAGAGACCGCCGAGCAGGAGGGCGTCGCTACTGGCGCTAAGCCCGGCGGCCAGGGTCCCGGCGATGGGGATTGCCCGGGACGCCGCGGCACTACCCTCGTAATGCAGGTAAATCGGCTCCACGACCCAACCGGGCTTGGTTGGCGGCCGGTCGATCAGGGTCGCCATGCCGCCCGGCAGGTAATGGCCGACCCCGCCCTCCGCGGCGAGCGCCACCCCCGGGCATCCCAGGGCGAAGGTCAGGGCGAGCGCCCACAGCGGGGCGCTGCGTGGTCGGACGTGCGGCGGGTGATTCGCCATCTTGAAGTATCTCCGGTCCTGCCTAATTTGCCTGCTGCATCTTCAGCAGTTGCGATTGGATGCCCTCGATGGTCTTGCCGAACTGGGCGGAGAGACCGACCTGCCGGATGGGGAAATCCTTGAAGCTCGCGAAGTGCTGCTCGACGACGCCGACCATGGGTGTCAACACCCAGGCCTTGTGCTCGGCGTATTGGCGATTCAGATCGCCCCATTGACGCTCAAAGGGGTCCATCAGCAGGTTGTCGATCACCGGGCGCCCCAGGTTCTGGAGCGGGTCGTCCCAGTGGCCGTTGAGCTTAGCCGAGAAGGTGACCTTGAACTGGTTGTAACGGATCGCGGTCAGGGTGCTCTCGTCATAATAGAAGACGAAGTTGCGCGCCGACTTGTCGCTCTGGCCGCTGAACAAAGCGCTCTGGTCGAAGCCGTCCAGATGCACCTTGTAGCTGCGCTCCCCGTAGGTCGCGCCATCCTTGAGCCGATCCACCGCGCCTGGCTCGCCCGCGGCGGCGGCAAGCGTCGGCAGCAGGTCGGTCATGTCGACGATCTCGCCGCTCACCCGCCCAGCGGGCGACCCCGGCCAGCGCATCAGGAAGGGCACGCGCACGCCGCCTTCCCAGGTGGTGCCCTTGTCGCCGCGGAACGGCGAGGTACCGCCCTCGGGCCACATATACTGATAGGCACCGTTATCGCTGGTGTAGATGACGATGGTGTTCTTTGCGAGTCCCGTCTCATCAAGCTTGGCGAGCAATAGACCTACATGCCCGTCGTGTTCTTTCAGTCCTTGACCGTAGATGTCCTCGCGGCCGGCACGGGACTGCCCCTGGGATTCGGGCTTCAAGTGAATGAAGACGTGCTGGCGGGTACTGTTGTGCCACAGGAAGAATGGCTTTCCATCCTGGGCGCGATGCTCCAGAAAGGCGACCGACTTGGCGGCCACCTCGTCGTCGAAGGTCTTCATGCGCTCGATGGTGAGCGGCCCCTCGTCCGCGGCCGGCCCACCCGCGGTGCAGGAGACGATGCCGCGCGGATTGAACTTGGCCACGAACTCGGGATTGGTGGGCCGATCCGGGTCCTCCAGGTCTTCGTTGGCGTTCAGGTGGTATAGGTTGCCCCAGAACTCATCGAAGCCATGGCGGCAGGGCAGGTGCTCGTCCAGGTCGCCCAGGTGGTTCTTGCCGAACTGGGCCGTCGCATAACCCCTGGTCTTGAGGATTTCGGCCAGTGTGATGTCCTCGGCCTTGAGCCCGGCGGGGGAGCCCGGGGTGCCGACCGTCGTCAACCCGGTACGCACCGGCAACTGACCGGTGATGAAGGCCGCCCGCCCTGCCGTGCAGCTCGGCTGCGCGTAGAAGGCGCCCAGCCGCAGCCCCTCGCGCCCGATGCGGTCGATGTTGGGCGTGGCCACGCCCATGATGTCAGCGCCGTAGGACGAGACATTCATCCAGCCGATGTCGTCGCCCATGATGACGAGGATATTGGGCTTGGCCGGTGTCGATGCGGATGCCGCCGCCGCGGCCGGCGTTGCGGCAAGGCCGGGCAGGTGGGTCAGCAGCGCCGCGGCGGCGAGCAGGCCGAGCAGGGATCGCTTCATGGGTTGGACTCCGGATTGGGTCGTTACATTGGGAATAGGAGCTTGACGGTCAGGTTCACGGACCACTCGGGAACCACCGCGGCGTTCGCAAAATTGTACTCATAGCTACCGCTGAACTGCACCGGCAATGCATTGAACTTATGCAGCTTGGAGACCTTGACTCCCAGCGGGAGGTTGGTCCAGACGCCCTGATTCCAGTCGTAGGTGATGTTCATCTCGGACACGCCGATGGACCACTTGTGCGGGAGTGAATAGTTGAGGATCGGCTGCAGGATACTGAGCTTCACCTCATCGCGCCGGTCATTGCCGGCAAAGGAGAACAGGTTCTGGTTAAACAGGCCCCACATGAACGACGGCCGGCGAGCGACGAAGCCAAGCGCCGGACCGGCCGCCCACTTCTCCGCACCCAGTGCGTCATCCGTAGCGGTGGGCACAAGCAGGACCGGGCCGAGGCCCCAGCGGCCCCAGGACTGATTGAAGACGATCAGGTCGAACAGCACCGAGTCGCCGAGGCCGGTCTTGCCCGATGGGCTCAGAGTCGCGTAAGGGATGGTGGCGCGGGCGATATGGCTGAGTGCCCCAGTCGTGAACGGCACCACCGGACGCAGCAGCACCGTGTTGCCGCTCGCGTCGTGCAGGTGGTAGTAGTTGCCCGAGTAGATGTTCTGGATCTGCACCGCCATCAGCGAGGCGGTGGGGTCGTTGGCGGCCTGGTCCAGGGCCTGGTTGGTGGGGACGGTGGCGGCGGCGCCCGCCCCCGCCACGGTAGTCAAGATCAGAAGACCCATGGCAGTACGCGGCGGAATCGACGGATTGCACATGAAAATCAGCCTGCTCGGATTCGCATTCGGTTGGGGCTGGTCTTCGCAGCCGCGGTCTGTCATCCAAGCACAACACTTAGACGGAGGAGCACCCGCGCTTGGGCGAATAGTGTTAGAACTTGACAGTGACTCTAGGGCAATCCTCCTCCGGCGTCTATGCACTTTCCGCAACCAGGGGAACCCCGTCACCCCCGCGCCGGCCCGCCTCGGACGAGGCGGGCCAGCCGCTGGCCGCCGCTGATCCCGGCGCGACTATTTCTTCGTGACGACGACGTCGGTGCGCCGATTGCGCGCGCGCCCTTCCTCGGTATCGTTAGTGGCGATGGGGAACTGCTCCCCGTAGCCCTCCGCCGCCAGGCGCGACGGGGCGACGCCGAGCGCGACGAGCTCGCCCTTGGCGCTGTCAGCACGCTCTTGCGACAGTTTCAGGTTGTAGGCGTCGTCGGCCTTGCTGTCGGTGTGACCGGCGATCTTCATCTCCAGGGTCGGGTAGCACTTCATGATCTCGGCGATGTTCTTGAGCTGGGCGCGCGAGGACGGTTTGAGTGCGGCCGAATCGGTTTCAAATTCCATCCGATCGAAGGAGAAACTGGTGTTCGGGCCGATGACCGAGGTCTTGTCGTCGAGGAACGCGATCAGCATCGACTCGACGCCGTTCACGCCGACCTCGAGCAGTTGGCCGGAACAGATGGTCTTCTTGACCAGCACCGCCCCGGCGGGACCGGGTGTCGGTGCGGGTGCTGGAGCCCGGGCGGCCGCCGCCGGCGGCGCTGTCGTGGCCGCGACCGGCGGAACGCTCGTCCCGGGAGCCGACTTGGCCTGGTGCGCGAGCCACCAGACGGACCCGACGCCGAGCGCGATCATCCCCAGCACCGGGGCTACCCACTTCCACGCACCCCCGTCCGCGTCCGCCGCGCCGCCGGCCGCCGCGGCACCATAGGCCCCCGGGGCCGCCGCGCCGCGGGCCGCCGGGGCCGCCGCACCATAGGCACCCGGGGCCGCCGCGCCGGAGGCCGCCGGGGCCGCCGCACCATAGGCCGCCGGGGCCGCCAGGGCCGCCGCGCCGAGGGCCGCCGGGGCTGCCGCACCATAGGCCCGTGCCGGCGCCTCACCAAACTGGCCGACACCGAGCGCCGCCGCGCGACCCTGCGGCGCGGCACTGTCCAGGAAGGACCCCGGTCCCGTGGTCAGTTCGGCGATGGACGCGGCGTTGAGGCCGCCGGTGCTGCCCGCCTGCCGACCGATCAGGTTGAGGGCAAAGGGCACGACGAGGCCGAACAGCGAGGACGAGGCCGACTTACCGATGCCGGCGGCGCCCGCCAACCAGTCGACCAGACCCGAAATCCGCGATCCGAAGAGCGACGCGACGAATGGCTCACCGCGCTTGACGAGATCAGCGAGCCCGCTCGGGCTGCCGGCCACATCGGCCGGGGTCCCGATCGTCTTGCCGTCGAATCCGCCGTGCTGGAGCATCTCGTACAGGTCGGCCGCCCCACCCGTGGTTGCGACCTTCTGGTGGACTGCGCACATGACGGCCGGGACCGCGGCGGTGACTGCGGTCTGTGTCTTGGCCGGTGTCTCGCCGACGAAGGACGCGATCTTGGCGATCACGTCGCTGGAGAATTCGTTTTGCAGCAGGCTGAAGAGATTGAACGCCATGATGAACCCCCGGGGCTGGATTGTTATGGACTGCGCACCAAACGCCTCCTGAGAACGAGGCGGCAGGGGTGCCGGCAATCGATAGAAACCACCGCGCTGAGCCGCGGCTCAGCGCGCGGTGTGCCGACCTGGCAGCGACGAAGTCAGACCTTAACCCCCAGGGTCTGCTGGATGTTCTGGACGACCGTCGCAGTGAGGCCCGTCTTCTGGGCCAGATCAGCCAGGTAAGCCCGCTCTTGGGGGGTGTCGACCTCGATTGCAAGGAGCGAGGCGGCATAGACCTGGGCCGCCACCTCCTGGTTCGGGATGGCGGCGGCGAAGGCGTCCAGGTCCAGGGGTTGCCGCAGTTCCTTCATGATCCAGGCCTCCGTATCCCCGCTCATCCCGGCCTCTTTGAGCTTACCCACGATGCGGGAGACCTCATCCGCACCCACCTCCCCGTCCGCCTTGGCGGCGTTGATCATGCCCTTGATGACCAGTTCTGCGGTATTGGCCAAGACCTGGTGGTCCGCCGGGGTCTGCGCCGCCGTCATGCCGACCGGCATCGCGCCGCCGCTGAAGGCCGGGGCCGATCCGGCTTCGGCGCCTTGACCGGCACTGACCAGGGCCTTGTAGGCGACGCCCGCGAGCATCGCGAGGGCCCCACCCTTAACGGCACCGGCGACTGAACTGCCGCCGCCGCCCAGCAGGGACCCCAGCACGGCGCCGAGACCGCCCGCCTGCGCGGGGCTTGCAGCGGCATTGCCCAAGGTGGTCTTGGCCGTCTCCAGCACCTTGTTCAGGATACCGTCCGCGCCGCCCGCGGCTGCGACCATGTTCCCGACATTCGCCTGTAGGTTCTTGAGTACGTTACCGATACGTTCCCCGCCGGACGGGGACATCGTATTCTGTATGAAGGTGCCGACTAGCTCGCTTAGGTTCGCCATCGCTTTCTGCGCTCCTCTGTGGTGGTTTGGTCGCTCGGTCACTCCGCGCAAGCGATTGCTTCGCGGTCATTTTGAGATGGTGTTACAAACTTGCTACCCTCAGCGGTGTGCAGAGAAGACGACCTGCGGTCAGCAGGCAGGCTTTTCTGGCCCACATCATTGCTGATAGAGATAGAATCCCGAGATTGGCCGCTGCTAGCCCGTCGCCGGCGAGGCCAAGTGGATGGATCGGCATCAGCGCAGCGAGGGTTATCTAAAGCTGATGTGAATGGTAGGGCAAGCGTCGCACGCGGTCTATGCATTTTCCGCAACCGGGGGAGAACCCTTGCAGACATCGAGACAAACGCCTGCCGCCGCGCGCTCGGCCGCGGCCCCAAGCTCCTTCGTCGTCCTTCAGGACATCGACGACCCCTGCGTCTGGGAGGCGGCATCACCCCCGTGGGAGGTCCTCGCCTCACCGATCGGGCGCGGCCCTTTCCGGAACATCAAGCGGATCCTCGTCACCCCCAACTGGCTCATCTATCGGGAGTCCTTCGCCTGCGCCCTGCATGTTCAGGGCTGGACCCCGGCCGGGATGCTCGGCTTCACGGTGCCGATCCGTCTGGGTGCCCGGTCGCGCTACTGGGGGGCCGCACTTGCAGAGCACGGGCTTCGCGCCTCCTTGCCGGGGTCCCTGGATGCCGTGCTGGATGCCGGACAGGAGCACATGGTCGCCCTGACGCGGCTGGACTGGCTGCGCGCCCAGCTCGATCCGGTCACGGCCCAGACCATCGAGCGGAACGCGGCCAGCCGGGTGCTGCCGGCCTCCGCCCGGCAGCGGGGTGCGCTGGGGACCTGGCTGCGGCGCCTGCTGAACCGGGTTCACGCCGAACCGCGGCTCTTGGAGCATCGCGGTGTCGTGACCGCGCTGGAACAGGACCTGCTGGACGGGCTGCTGCGCACCCTGTGCCTGGGCGGCCCGGGGGCCACCCTGGAGGCGGCGCACCGGCGTCAACGGGGCTTCGACCTGGCCATCGATATCATGCGTTGCGCCGCCCTCGACGAGCTCAACTTCGCGGACCTGTGCGCCCAGGCCGGCGTCAGTCAGCGCACCCTGGAGTACGCCTTCCGGGAACGGCTGGGGACCTCGCCCATGGAGTTCATCCGGCGGCTGCGCCTGCATGGGGTGCGCCGCGCGCTGCTGGTGGCAAGCCGCGGGGACGACACGGTAGCGTCGATCGCCATGACCTTCGGCTTCTACCAACTCGGCCGCTTCGCGGCGCAGTACCGGGCGCTCTTCGGCGAGTTGCCCTCCACCACCCTGGCCCGCAGCGGCAGCTATACCGGGGCCAGCCTGCTGGGTTGAGGGATAGACCTCGACCTCCGGTTTAGGGCTCTGAAGCGGCGGCCGGAACGATGATCGAGGCCGCGCGCTGGACCCAGCGCGCGCTTCGGCGGGCTGCCACTGCGCTGCGCAAAGAGGATAGACACCGGGAAACGATCGGCGTAGCGTTGGCCGAGGTTTAACTTCACCCAAAAAAATCATTGAAACAATGAGATATATGTCGCATGACAGCGCAAATGTAGTGCCATTCGTTTCATAAGTATTTAACAAGGCGGGTGCTAAACTTGGGTGAGAATTCAGTAACAGTGACGAATCCCCTCTGCGGTGCGCCATAAAAGCCATCGCCGAGGCCCCCCAACCTGTTCGCTTTTGGTGGCCGTCCCAAGCCATGCCGTACCCCCCCCCGCCCGGACCCACCATGCCGTCCTTCAGGGACCAACCTGACCCTATCCTGGCCGATCTGCTCGCCGCGCTGCGTCGCGAACGGGTCGAGGCCGCCGATCCCGTGCGTCTGGTGCTGGAGCTGCAGATTCACCAGATCGAACTGGAACTCCAGAACCGGGAGTTGCGCGAGGCCCAGCGACTGCTGGAGGAGTCGCGCGACGATTATGTAGACCTCTATGACTTCGCCCCGGTGGCCTATGCCACGCTCACCCGGGAGGGTCGGATCACCCGGCTGAACCTGGCCGCCGCCGCCCTGTTGGGGGTGGAGCGGGCACGGGGACTGGACCTGTTCCTGGGCACGCGGCTGGCCCGTGGGGACTTCCGTATCCTGCTCAGCGGCCTCGGGCGGGTCCTGGCGAGCGGTAAGCAGGAGTCCATTGAGGTCGGTCTGGGGCGCTCACCGGCAACCCGGTGCGACCTGCACCTGGTGATCCGCCGCGATCAGCGGCACGCGACCGGGGAGGCCCCCACCCCCACCTGCCGCGTGATCCTGTTTGACGTGACCGAGATCACGCGGGCACGCGCCGAAATCGCCGCTCAGGGGCACTTCCTCCAGTCGGTCATCGACGGGGTCGGCGACCCCATCGTGGTCATCGGCACCGATTACCGGCTCCTGCTGATGAATCGGGCGGCACGGCTGGCGACGGGGGTGCCGACCGCGGGCCTCTGCGGGCTGAGTTGCTATGGTGCCATCCACGGCCGTAACGCCCCCTGCGACAGTCCGGAGCACCCCTGCCCGGTGCCGCAAGTCCTGGCGGGCGGGACCGCGGTGAAGGTAATCCATCACAAGCCCTTGGCGGACGGGCAGACCCAGTGGATCGAGGTGATCGGCGCGCCGCTGCTGGGTCCCGCGGGCGAGATCCTGGGCGTGGTCGAGTCCTCGCGCGACATCACCGAGCATCGGGACCTGGCCGCACGGCTCCAGGAGCGAGAACTGCAACTGGAGCACCTGGCCCAGCACGACCCGCTGACCGGGCTGCCCAACCGGCTCCTGTTCGCCGACCGGCTGCACCAGGCGCTGCGCCACGCCCATCGGGAACACCGCAAGGTCGCGCTGCTGTTCCTGGATCTCGACCGCTTCAAGGCGATCAACGACAGTCTGGGACACCCGACCGGGGACCTGATCCTGCAACAGGCCGCCCGGCGCATGCGCACCCTGGTGCGGGAGGGCGACACGGTCGCCCGCCTGGGGGGCGATGAATTCACCGTGATCCTGGGGGGCTTGACGCAGGGCAGCGACGCCGGGCTGATCGCCAACAAGCTGGTCGCGGCCTTCCAGGAGCCCTTCGAGGTCGCCGACCGGCCGCTCTATGTGACCGCCAGTATCGGCGTCAGCCTCTACCCCGATGACGGCATCGATCTCGATACCCTGTTGCGCAACGCCGATTCCGCCATGTATCGCGCCAAGGACCAGGGGCGCGACACCTTTTGTTTCTATACCCACGACATGACGGCGCAGGCCCTGGCCCAGGTGGCGCTGGAGACCGAGTTGCGCCTGGCCCTGGCTCGCGCACAGTTCGTGCTCCACTACCAGCCCCAGATCGAGCTTGCGACCGGACGCATCGTCGGCTGCGAGGCCCTGATCCGCTGGCAGCACCCGGAGTTCGGCCTGGTCGACCCGGGGCGCTTCATCCCCTTGGCGGAATCCACCGGGCTCATAGTCCCGATCGGCGCCTGGGTCGTGCGCACCGCCGCCACTCAGATCAAGGCCTGGCAGGAGCGGGCGCTGCTGATGGATGCGGCGGTCTGGGTCAACCTGTCGGGTCGCGATACCCAAGACCCGAATCTGGCCGCGACCATTGTGGGCGTCTGTGGCGAGGTAGGGGTGCATCCGGGCGGCCTGGCGGTGGAGATCACCGAGACCTGGATCATGAGCAACCCGGATCTCGCGGCCGGGAATATCCGGCGCCTCCGGGCCCTGGGAATCGCGGTCGGGATCGACGACTTCGGCACCGGTTACTCCTCCCTGGCCGCGCTGAAGCGCCTGGGGGTCAGCGAGATCAAGATCGACCGGTCCTTCGTCGCCGGACTGCCGCAGAACCAGGACGACTGCGCCATCGCCCGCGCAATGATCGCCCTAGGCCAGGCACTGGGGTTGCGCGTGGTCGCCGAGGGGGTCGAGACCCAGGCCCAGGCGGACTTTCTCGCGGCCGAGGGATGTCGGATCGCCCAGGGCTACCTGTTCAGCCGACCGCTCCCGGCGGAGCAGTTCGAGGTCTATGCCCGCAGCGAAGCCCCGGTGACGCAGGGCATCCATGCCGCGTCGCCGGAACCCACCCCCGGCAGGTCGGACGATGGCTCAGTCTGAGGGCAGAACGGTTCGCAGTGACCAGTTGCCGTCCGCGCCCACGCCGCGGCCCCGTTCGCTGACCCGGTGGCTCGCCCAATTGCCCTGGATCATCCTCGGGCTCGGGCTGGCCATCACGGTGCTGGTGTGGGTGAACGAGCAGCACCAACAGCGCGATATCCGCCGTGCGGACTTTCGCCGACAGGTGGACAAGGTGCAGACCGGCATCGAGAACCGCCTGCAGGCCAACGAGCAGATCCTGCGCGGGGTGGCCGGCCTCTTTGCGGCCAATGGTCAGGTTACCCGCGCCCAGTTTCACGCCTTCGTGGAGTCGCTGCAGCTACCGGAGCACTATCCGGGCATCCGGGGGGTCGGCTTCGCGCGCCTGATCGCCGCGGCCGACACGGCGGCACTGGTCCAGGCGATCCGCGCGGAGGGCGTTCCCGACTTTGCACTGCACCCACCAGGCGAGCGGGCGATCACTACCGCCATCGTCTACCTCGAACCATTCGACTGGCGCAATCGGCGCGCCTTTGGCTACGACATGTTTTCGGAAACGGTCCGCCGGGAGGCCATGACGCGTGCCTGGGACGAGGATCGTACGGCCCTTTCCGGCAAGGTCAGGCTGATGCAGGAGACCGAGCAGGATGTCCAGGCGGGCTTTTTGCTCTATCTTCCCGTCTACCAGCCCGGTTTACCCCATGACACGCCGGCGCAACGGCGGGCCAATCTCTTGGGGTGGGCCTATTCGCCGCTGCGCATGACGGACCTGATGCAGAGCTTCCTGCAGCGCAACTTCCCCGAACTGGCCGGCCGGATCGCCGTGACGATCTACGACGGAACCCTGGTCGTCCCCGCTCAGCTGATGTTCAGTTCGACGCCCGGTTCCCAACCCACCACGGTGAACTTCCAGGCGACGGCTCGCGTGGAGTTGGGTGGCCATTCCTGGACGCTGCGCGTCCACAGCCTACCGGCGTTCGACCGTCAAGCCCCTTGGCTGACCGACACGGGCTGGATCGTGCTTGTGGTCGGCAGCGCCCTGACTATCACCCTGGCACTGCTCGCCGGGACGCTGCTGCGGACCCACCGGCAGGTGACCGAGGCACTGCACGAGAAGGCGCGGGCGCATCGCGAACTGCTGGAGAGCCAGGAGCGGCTGCGGCTCATCTTCGACACCACGGATGTCGCCATCTTCCTCACCAACTTGGAGGGGCGCATCACCCAGGCCAACGCGCGCATGGCCGCGATGTTCCGCTGCCCCCTGGAGACGCTGATCGGCAGCGACTACGTGGCCCACATTCATCCCGCCGAGCGCACCATCGCAGAGCAGCGCATGCGCGAATTGCTGGCCCAGGAGGTGACGGAGATCAGGCTGGAGCGCCGCTATTGGCGCGCGGACGAAACCGAATTCTGGGGCCAGTTGGGCGGCCATCTGATCCGCGACGCCGATGGCCGACCGGTGGGGTTGGTGGGGGTGATCGCCGATACCACCGCGCGCAAGGCGGCCGAAGAGAGGATCGCATACCTCGCCCATCATGACTACCTGACCGGTCTGCCCAACCGTGCCCTGTTCGTCGAGCGCGTGGGACATGCCTTGACCTTGGCCAAGCGCTACCGGCGCCGGCTGGGCCTGCTCTTCCTGGACCTGGATGGCTTCAAGACGATCAATGACCGCTACGGCCATCGCACCGGCGACCTGATCCTGCAGCAGGTGGCCGCGCGGCTGCGCGAGAACCTGCGCGCATCCGATACGGTGTGCCGGCAGGGCGGCGACGAATTCGTCACGCTCGTACCCGAGTGCCCGCAGGCCGCGAACCTTGAACATCTGGCCCAGACGCTCGCGGCCGTGATCGCCCGCCCCTACGACGTGATGGGCCTGTCCCTGACCCTCACCGCGAGTATCGGTATGGCCCTCTATCCGGAGCACGGCGAGGACGTCGATGCGCTGCTGCACAGTGCCGATACGGCCATGTACCTGGCCAAGAAAGCGGGCCGGAATGGGGCGCGCTTCGCTGAGCCCGGTGCCGCCGCGTAGCCGGGGTGTCGAGACGCGCGGCGGGTAGCCATCGAGCCTCTTGCCGGCCTCGCCGTCACCCCCGCCGGACCTTTGGTTCTGCGTGACCATGTCGATCGGGCCTATGTGGGTTAGCGAACAGATCAGGCGGGGGGACAGGCGTATCGTCGTCCGCGGTCTGTTTAGCGCCAGGGGCGCTTTGTGCTCAGGCCCAGCGGGTCATAATAATATAAAACAAGGGGTTGTGACGCCGGATCGGCTTTGGATGAGGCCGCTGCCCAGAGGCTTTGGCACGCGAAGACAGATGTCGCGGTGCCACAAGCGGGTCGGCCGTGGGGCATTGCCGGAGGATTCGGTCCTCTGCTGATTCATGAAGACCCGAAGGTCAAGTCCATGGCCTGGGGACTCATCATCGGGGAGCGGCCCATGCGCCAGATCCTCGAGGACTACCACCAGCGCTGGCTGAAGCACTGCGACTTCAACTTCACTGATGAATTTCTCGCCGAGACCCAAGCCGTCGTCGCCTCCGTCGCGCAGCGCCTCGATCGTGAGGAACTGGTCCTGTTGCCCAAGATGGTCGAGATCGGCCTGCTGCGCGAGGCGCGCCCCTAGTCTGGGAGGCCGATCGCTGACGGCAATGATAAAGCCCGTGTGGCGTTACCGCCGCACGGGCTTTTTTTCCATCACGGGTGCCGCTGGCACCCCCTGCCTCTGCCCCCCGGACGGGTCCTTCCGACCGGCCGGCGTCGGGCCGCAGCCCGCAGGCCGCGCCCGCGCCTCAGAGGGCTAGGCCGTCGGCAGGCCTAGGACCGATCGTTCAGCCACTTGCCGATGGAGGGGGTGACCTCCTTCTGGGCCTTGCCGCTGACATAGATACCGATATGACCGCCGGGGAAAGGGTTTTCGGTATAGTCCGTGCTGCCGACCAGCGCCTTCATCGCCTGGGAGGCGGCCGGGGGTACCAGGTGGTCCTGGAGGGCGAAGACGTTGAGCAGCGGGCAGGTGAGATTCTTCAGGTCGATCTCATAGTCACCGATGACGACGCCGCCGTTGATGAGTCCATTCTTCTGGTAGAAGTCCTTGGAAAATTGCCGGAAGGTCTCGCCCGCCTGGTCGGGGCTGTCGAAGATCCATTTCTCCATGCGCAGGAAGTTCTTGACCTTGTCGGCATCCTCCAGCACGTCGACCATGTTGACGTATTTCTGGCCGGCCAGGGCGAAGGGCTTGAGCGACAGGAAGGTCCAGTTCAGCAGTTCACCGGGGACATTGCCCATGGTGTCGACCGCCAGGTCGATATCCATGGCCTGCACCCAACTGGAGAGCAGGTTGCCGGGGGTCTGGAAGTCCACCGGGGTGACCATGGTGACCAGGTTCTTGACCTTGTCCTGGTGCATGGAGGTGTACATCAGGCTGAAGACGCCACCCTGGCAGATCCCCAGGATGTTGATCTGCTCGAGCCCGTGGGACTCGCAGATGAAGTCCACGCAACGGTCTACATAGCCGTTGAGATAGTCATCCAGGGTCAGGCAGCGGTCGGCGCCGTCCGGGTAGCCCCAGTCGATCAGGTAGACGTCCTGACCGGTGGCGAGCAGGCCCTTGATGGTGGAGCGGTCCTCCTGGATGTCGGTCATGTAGGGCCGATTGACCAGGGCGTAGATGACCAGCACCGGCACCGGCCGGGGGGTGACGCCCGCGGGGGTGTCGTAGCGGTACAGGACCAGCTTGTCTTCCTTGTAGACCGCCTGCTTGGGGCTGACGCCGGTATCGATCTTGTCCGCGTTGAGCAGGTTTTCCATACCCTTGCCCAGCTTGCGGGTGTAGTCGAGCATCTCCTGGGTCAGCTTGTCGGGCCGAATGTCGATTGGGATCACGTGATCTCTCCTCGTTCTAGGTGTGTCTGCCGCGCCTTCTTATGGGGGGGCGGCAGTTATTTGGTGGTTGGCTTGGCGGCGGGCTTCTTGGGTGCAGCGGCCTTGCTATCGGCCGGGCCGGCGATCAGCGCGGCGCGGGGGACGTTATGGGTCTTGACGCGGGCACCCGGGGCGAGCGGCTGGCCGCTGGCCAGGGCCTCGACCTGGGCCTGGAGGACCTTCAGGCCATGGCTGAGCTTCTTGTTTTCGCGGCGGGTCTCCTGGAGACGGTCCTGGAGGGTGCGGATTTCGGTGCGCGTGGGCATATTCAAGGCGCCCAGTTGCCCGTCGACCATCTCCGACATGCGCGCCTTGAGCGCCATCTGGGAGTTGATCAGCTTACCGTGCAGTTGCGCATAGGCCGGGGTGCTGACCTCTTCGGCGTAGACCGCCTCGCAGCAATTGACCCAGTCGTCATAGATGGCGCGGGCCGAGTCGATGGTCTTGCCGCTGCTGATCAGGTCCTGCATGTAGGCGCGCATGCGCTCGACCGCCTTGACCCCGAGCTTGGAGTAGAAGGCCGAGTACTCCTGGAGGGCCTTCTGGTAGTCGATGCTGCGGCGGATCAGGTCCTGGTAGGCGCCCTGCTCCTCACGGGTGTAACCCAGCCCGGGGGCCGACAGCAGCCGGTCCACCTGCTCCTGCATGCCGTCGTGGGGCATGTTGCGCAGGAGGTCACCGGGGAACAGCGGCGACATGGAGGACGTCATACGCTGCCAGTTGTCCAGCGGCAGCTCCCAGAAGGCCAGCATGCGGTGCATGGCGTTCTTGTCGTCACCGCCCCCGCCGAGCCCGCCCATGAAGCCCTTCTGCATGTCCTCCAGGGCCTTGCTGAAGGCGCTCCAGCCGTCGCCGCCGCCGCCCGCGCTGGGCAGGAAGGTCTCGGCCATTTTGAAAAAGGACTTGCCCTGCTCCATCATCCGCTCCATGAACTGCTTGGAGGCGGCGGGCGCGGCCGGGGACACGGCACTCCACCAGTGCTCCAGGGCGGACTCCCAGGGCGCGGTCTGGCTGCCCCCCTCCAGGCCCATGGCCTTGCGATTCATCGCGATCCAACTCTCCCAGTATTTACGCTGGGTTTCCATCCAGTCGTTTGAAAAGAAGCTATCTTCGTTCACGTTGTGACCTCCTCGGTGTAAAGTCGGAAAAAGCTAGCACGGAAAATTGTGCGCTGCAACAAACTCCGCTATGATCCGTCGGTGAACCAGGCACGGGGATGTTGACGAGGGGCACCACGCCCCCCAAGCGCGCAGCCCCATGAGCGACTCGGCAGTCGTGCGGGCAGCAGCGGCGGTGAACCGAAGCCACGCCGACGCCTTATTTGCTGCGCCTGGCGCGGAGACGGTCGTCCCCGCCCAGCAGTCCGCTACCCGATATAGTTACGGAGCACACCAGGGGCAATGAGCGACACCAGCATGATCCGCACCGCGGTGCGGATCGCCAAGGCGGTGGTTACCGGCCGCTCCAGGCGCCCCGCCGACGCGATCCTACCGGGCGGCATCGCCGAGCGCAAAGGAAAACCGGTCGGCGCAGCCCGCAACGGCGCGCCGTCGGCCGCCGGAACACCCGCCGGGACCGCGCCCGGGCCCTTGCCTCCCCCGGGGGGCGCACCGCCGAGGCGCGGCGGCGCGGTACACTTGGTCGCGAGGGTCCCCAATCAGGCGATGGCCATGAGCAGCGAACGCATCATCAAGAAATACCCGAACCGGCGCCTGTATGACACCGAGGTCAGTCGCTATATCACGCTGGCCGACGTACGTAATCTGGTGATGGGCAGCGCCCGGTTTCGGGTCGTCGATGCCGCCAACGACGCCGATATCACCCGTTCGATCCTGCTCCAGATCATGCTGGAGGAGGAGACCGGGGGCGAGCCCCTGTTCAGCGCGACCATGCTGGCCCAGATCATCCGGTTCTACGGCGGAACCGTGCAGGGGGTCTTTGCCCGTTACCTGGAAAGTTCGCTCGACCTCTTCGCCCAGCAGCAGAAACAACTGACCGACGCCTGGGGCGACAGCCCCTTGGACGCGGTGACCCGCATGACCAAGCGCAACATGGACCTGTGGTCGGAGTTACAGGACGAGTTCATGCGCGCGGCCGGGATCCCCGTCGGGGGCGAGCGTCCGGACGACGACGACGACGACCAGTGAGCGGGCCCCAGCCCCGAGATCCGCGCACCGAAAGAAAATTAATCCATAGTATTTCGTTTTTCTTCCTTGACAGGAGCCAAAACGCCGACTATTGTGCACTGCAACAAATGTTGCAACGCAACAAAGTTCTGGAGACAGACAAATGAACGCGAACGATACCCTCAACACCGTCAACGAAATCACCGTCAAGGGCGTGGACCGGCTGTCCAGCCTGGGCGAACTCAACCTGCGCATCTTCGAGCGTCTGGCCGCCCGCCAGGTCGACGTGATGAATCTGGCCGTGGAGCACGGCGTGCGCCTGGCGAAGCTCGCCACCGAGACCAAGGACGTCAGCGAGTTCTTCAAGGCCCAGACCGAGGCTGCCAAGGACTTCAGCGAGCGTGTCCTGAGCGAGTCCAAGGTCAACGTGCAACTCGCCGGCCAGACCCGCGACGACTACCGGATTTGGTTCGAGAAGAACCTGGCCGAGGTCAGCGCCGATCTGCGCAAGGCCGTCCCCGCCGTTTAGTCACCAATTGAGTCGGGCGACCGATAACAACAACCCAGTCGCCTGAAGGTCTCAACCGAGTCCTCCTCGTCTCTCTCAACATGAGACGTTCAAGCCCGGCTCCCCGCCGGGCTTTTTTTTGCCCTTTTTTTGCGGGTTTCAGCGTTTGCGCGCACGCTCCAGCGTCGCCTCCAGTTCCCGCACTTTCTCCTGGGCCGCCGTGACCCGCTGGTCATACTCCAGCGTGGAGACCCGTTGTCCGCCGGGGGTGGTCTGCCAGTCCTCCTCACCGTGGACCTTTACCTGTGCCAGCGCCGCCTTGGCCTGGATCAGGGCCTGCTGGGCCTGCTGGGGCGAAGGGAGCGCCGCGGGGCCGCCGTCCGCGCCCTGACCCACCCCGACTGGCGGTGCCTCGGTGCCGGTGCGAATCCGCAGCGCCTCGACGGTGCCCGCGCTGCCCGGGACCGGGGCCGTGGTTGAATAGCTCACGCGGCCCTGCGCGTCCACCGACTTGTAGATCGCATCGGCAGCGACCACGCCCAAGGCGGTCGCGGCCCCCGCCAGAATCAGCGCTGCCACGGGACCGCGCGACCTGGGGCGAGGTGCCGAGGACAACGCCCGCCGGGACAGGGAACGGCGGTTCATCCGTTTGCGCCTCAGCGCTCCCCGACGATCGGCCCGAGCGCTGGCCGGTCATCGGGCCACCGCAGCCCCGCCGCGCTGTGCTCGGCCACGCGCCCGAGCAGGGCGCGGGCGACCCCGGCCCCGGCGCGGCGCCCGGAGTGCAGCGCCCATTGGATCGACGGGGCGCACTGGTACTCGCCGCAGACCCAGAGCCCGTCGGCTACCCGCTGCTCCCCCCCGCCCGGATAGGGGACCGGCGGCGTCTGCACCGGCAGCGCCTGGGGCAGCCGATAGACGGCCAGCCGCTCCCAGCCCCGTACCCGGTCGCCGAACCAGGCGGCGAGTTCGCGCCGCAGGAGCGTCTCCAGTGCATCCGGGTTGTGCTGGGCGCCGTGACAATTGACCGCGATCAGGGACTGACCCGCCGGGGCATAGAGGTCCGACAGGTTGCTTGGGCACAGCAGGCTGTTGACCCGCCCCTGGCCCTCGCCGTTGAGCAGCAGATAGGGCCCCCGGAAGGGCGCCCGCCCTGTCGCGAAATAGACGCAGGTGGTGCCGCGCCCGGCCGCCAACTCGGGCGCGAGCGGCACCCCCAGCAGACGCGCGGTCTGTGCCTGCGCGGTGGCGATCACCAGTGCGCGGGCGCGCAGGCGCTCCCCGGAGTCGAGCAGCACCGCACGGTCGCCCAGCCGCTCCACCCGGCAACCGGTGCGGATCTGCTCGCCGGGCAGACGGGCGGCCAGTTGCGCCGGGATCTCGCCCATACCACGGGCGGGCAGGGCCGTGTCGCCCAGGGCGAAGGCGCGGAAGATAAACTCGAAGGTGCGCGATGAGACCGCCAACTCCGGCTCGAAGAAGACGCCGCTGAAGAAGGGCTTGAAGAAGCGCTCGATCATCTGCTCGGAGAAGCCCAACTGTCGCAGGCGCCCTAAGGCCTGCGTCTCGGGTCGCTCATAGAGGTCTTCCAGGGTCCCGCGCAGGCAGCGGCGGCGCAGCCCCAGGAGGCGCAGCTTGTCCGATAGGGTGCCGATGGGGGAGGCGAGCATCTCCGGCAACCGCGCCGGGCGGCGCCACACGTCGCTGACCCGGTGGAAACGCCCGCCGGTCCGCACCAGGGCGCCCGGATAGAATGGGCGCAGGTCGAGGCGACCGTAATCGAGCCAGCGCCGGGCCTCCGGATACCAGGTCTGCAACACCTGAAAGCCGCGATCGAGCAGAAACCCCTGGCGCTGGTCGGTGCGCACGCGCCCGCCGACCCCCTCGGCCGCCTCCAGCACCAGGGGTTCGAGCCCGTTCTCCCGCAGGGTCAGGGCGCAGGCCAAGCCGGACAGCCCGGCACCGATGACGATGACATCCGCGTTCATGCTGTGACTCCGAGGTCAGGACCCGGTCTCATGGCAGGCGCCGACGCGCGACAGCGCGCCGCACGCCGCTCGACAGGCGACTACTGTAACGCGGGAGACCGGTGCTTGGCGAAGCCCCGTCACCCAGCGGGTGCGATCAAGACTGATGTGGTGACCGAGATTCCGGGGACGTTGTCGTTGTCGTTGTCGAAATCGAACAATCCGACCACGACAACGACAACGACGCCCGGTCCGTGGGAACATCCGGTAGCTGTAGGCGTATCGCGTACCCGGCTCCGGCGGTCGCCGCAACTTGGCGGGTACGCAATGCGTACCCTACGAGATTTGCGCTAATACATCAGTTCTGATCGCACTCTCACCCAGCTTACTCGAAAACTGCGCAGGACCAGCCCATGCCGCTCGAACCCTACGCCTACGCCCTGCGCATCCGGCTGCACGACACCGACGCGGCCGGGGTGCTGTTCTATGGGCACCTCTTCCGGCACGCCCACGATGCCTACGAGGCCTTTATGGAACACCTGGGCTTCCCGCTCAAGGACCTGATCGGGACCGGGGCCAGCGCGCTCCCACTGCCGATCACCCAGGCACAGGCACGCTACGAGCGCCCGCTGCGGCTCGGCGACCGGGTGCGGGTGGAACTGCGGGTCGCCGCGGTGCGACGGCGCTCCTTCGCCCTGGACTATCGCTTTCTGGATGACCAGGGACGCACCTGCGCCCGGGCGAGCACCGTCCATTGCCTGGTCGGTCAAGAGGGTGCCGGATTACCCGCGGAGCTGCACCAGGCCCTGATCGCGCGGGTCGCGAGCGCTGGGCTAAGCCCATGGAACCGAGCCTAGCGACTCGGGCAGAGGAATGCCTTGCGTCGGGACAAGCACCGGGGGATGGTCCAAGCCGGTGCGTCAGCCCGGACCCGCTGCGTTGTGCTGGTGCATCCCTGTCACCCGCTACGCGTCTGCCGACGTGGCACTGCCCCGTACGCCGCCGTCATCATCGGCAGATGCCTGACCGTCTCATATCGGCACGGTTCCTGCTTGCTCTCGCACCAAATTTGCACGAGCGACACGACCCAACAGCACAGAGGTAAGTTTCGATGGAGATAGTGAAGACCGGCAGCGACGTCCTCTTCATCCTGATCGGCGCCGTCATGGTCCTGGCCATGCACGCGGGGTTCGCCTTCCTGGAGTTGGGTACGGTCCGGGCCAAGAATCAGGTCAATGCCCTGGCGAAGATCATGAGCGACTTTGCCGTCTCGACCATCGCCTACTTCTTCGTCGGCTACTGGATCGCCTACGGGGTCCACTTCTTCTCCGACGCCG
>Ga0247840_10005420_pt1 | contig 19222 bp, 19 predicted proteins | sample LaCruzMarch2015__FD_192404 | JGI IMG/M metagenome (GOLD analysis project Ga0247840, IMG submission 192404) | Freshwater microbial communities from meromictic Lake La Cruz, Castile-La Mancha, Spain - LaCruzMarch2015_17m | ecosystem: Environmental > Aquatic > Freshwater > Lake | place: Spain... | reverse complement strand
TTTTATACGTTGATGGGATACATGATTATAGATCATGAATATTTGATACAATCATGGGATATGCGGAAAGCGTGATACCCCCTTACTTCGGCCGCGTTCATGATCCATTCGTGCGGCGACAATTTTAATTTTTTGGTCAAACGTTGCCACCTAATCCTTTTTTAGGATCTCTGTAAATATCTGTTAGATATTTTATTTTTTGTTCTGATAAATTCATATCTAGTATATAAAATAATAGATATAAATTTTAGAAAATTTAATAAATGTTTGTAATATCTATGGAGTGTTTGACATTGTAACCATTATTAACGCTATTATGTTTAATTATCTCTGTGGTTTCATGAATTAATAACTGTTCTTCTTCTATAATATCAACTTCTTTAATTATTTCAAAAGTCCATCCCTCACTCCCATTGTTTCTAATTTCTTCATGTAGTGGTATTTTCTCTTTAGCTTCTTTATGTTGTTGAAATCTTTTCTCTGGGTCTTGAATAGTGGAACCAATATAACATTTACCATTAGTATCAGTAATTTTGTAAATATATCCTCTGAATGTTTTAGGGTGATAATTCATAAAGTGTATGTTTGCTTTTTCTGTAGATCTAGACATAGCTGTATATAATAATTTTTTATCATAAAATCTATATTCATAAATGCTATATGGAAAATTATAGGTTGAACCTTGACTGCAATGTACTGTGATACAATAAGCTAGATCAAATAGTTTAAATTCATTATGTGTTATTTTTAATTCCAATCTATCATTTTTAATAGTAATTGTTTTGTCACAGAAATCAATAACTTCAAACTCTTCATTATTTTTCATATGTTCAGTAGTTTTTTTAGAAATAATTGGTAATGTTTTAAAGACTTTAATATTATTAACTATAATATATTTTTTTCCTAATGCTTCTTTCATCATCCATTGTGCATTAATAGCTTTTCTTGTTTTATTTGTCCATGCTAATGATTTACGCTGCTCTTTATTACCATACTTTGTCACATCAATTTTATCTCCCTTTTTAGCTTTTTCAAGATCTTCAATAAATGTTTTAAACTCTGGGTCATTCTCTGCTCTATAATTCCTGATTAGTTCTAACTTTTGACCGTCTGCAAGTTCTGCAAATAATTCACTATTTAAAACATCATAATTATTTTCTTCAACTGCTGGTAACTGTGAGAAGTCACCAACAAGAATGAATTTAAATTTGTAAATATTTTTAATATCTCTTAGTACACCCCATAAATTTGAAGATATCATGCTAATCTCATCAATAAATATATATTCTACTCCTTCATTTCTCATTTTTTCAACTTTAGATTTTAAATAAGTGAAGTCATGTGGATTGATATTAAATAAGCTAAATATAGTTTCACCATTTACTAATAAACTACTCTTATGTGTTGGTGTGCATACTCTATATTGGTTTTCTTCTAGTTGTTCTTTTAATTGGTTAGTTAAGTAGGTTTTTCCAGTTCCTGCATTACCTGTAATAAATACACTTTCTCCTAGTTTATACTCCTCAATGTTTTGAAGCTTTTGAACTTTAGGCCGTTCAGTTTCATATTTAGATTTCCTAGGCTCTGTGTTAATGCATTTTGTAAATTCTTTAAAATCTGTCTTTCTAATTCCACCAATGATATTTTTATTTAGTTTAGGATCGGCGTTGCCTAGCCTGCCCTGCTTCACTTTAGTAGGCTGGGCGGGTTCTTTAATTTTTCCTTCAAATACAATTGTATCTGTAAATACTCCCCTGACTGTTCCACCAATCATGGTTGCCATTTGATGCATTTTAATTGCTGATATATTATAAATTTTATAAAATATGGGTAATTCATGCTGAAACTTCATAATTTTAGAATTATTATATAAATGATAACAAAGTGGTTTTTCATCATACATATATTTAGAAATGTCTAACTTATCAATATCAATTTCTTCTGTATCTGCTGTATCATTAAATTCATCATGGTAAATATATTTAATATCAATATCATTATTAAATGCTATTTCATGAAATGCATGTCGTGAGTCACTTGTAAAATGGTGTGTGTTTTTACTCTTATAATCATGACCAAAGAAACCAATTAAACCATTAATAGCAAGTTTAGGATTATCAAACATTGAATAAACATAATTAATATACTTTTCAAAATATTTAGGGTTTAATTGATTGCTTGATAGATACTGATATTTAATATTTTCATTAGTAATAATATTTACACTTAAACCATAATAAATTGTGTCTGCATCATACCAACCATTACCCCGAAAAGGGAAAAAGTTAGTAGTCTCAATATAATAAAATCCAGTTTGAATATCACATGACGAAGTCACTGCAGCGCTTTGCGCGTTATTATTAAATGGTTCTACCTCATCAAAACAAGAATAAACAGGAAAACCAAATTTTACACCATCACCAATTAAACAAGATGTATAATGTTTATTATAATCAAAAGCACTAATATTTTTACTTTGTGGTTCACTGAACCAACCATTAAATTGACAGTTTCTAATAAATTCAGAATGGAAAATATAATGTCCTGACTTATTCATAGTACTTTTAGGGACACCTCCAAAATCTTTATCCAAAACTTCACGCGCAATCATGTGTAATCTCTGATTATTAAAACTATATTTAGGATCCTTTACACCATTGTTCAATTTATCAATTGTCTTTTTAACTACATGATAATCAGGATTGTAGATAATTAGATTTTTGTTATTATATTGAAATCTTACAATACCTTCTTTATCACTCATTTTAATTTTACTATTATAAACATCACCACCACATAATAATTTATAAAATGTATTATGGACTAGTCTAGGGGTGGTAATATAAATTTTTGATTTTTCAACAGTTCCCCAATCTTCAAATGGTAAATCTACATACTCGTTTTTATCTTCTTTAATTTTCTTAGAATTAGCAACTAATGAAATAAACCCAGATTGATCACCAGAATGTAATAACCAATTTCTAATTTCTTTATCATTAATTAAATAAATATGTTGATCATTAAAATAAAATACAAATGCAGGTAAAATTTTAGAAAAGTTGATATTTTCACTCTTATTTGTTATGAATTGTTCAAGTTTCCAGTTATATCCAAAACATTTAATTTTATGTTCATTACAAAAGTTTAATATATCCATAGGGGTATAACCTTTAGGCAGTTCATCAAATTCACCGTCTAAATCTCCTTCTTTAGGGTAACTATCTAAACGAGTTTTAACATATTCAATGCCACCAATTTTAACAGCTGATACATATTCATCTCGTCTTTTTGTGTCTTGTTTGCCATACATTTTAACAAGTGCATTAGGGACACATTCAAATGGTATTTCATTATTTAAATCCACATTATAACCATGATATTTAAAACCCATCTGCCAGGCTTTATAATATTTAATTTTCATGTCGCCATTTTCATCATATTTCTTCTTACCTCCAATATATCTATATACATCTGTATTTGATTCCATTTTATTAATAATTACTTTGATAACATCAACTTTAATATTATATGGTTGTTGAAGTAGATAATCAATATTTTTTTTTATTGATAATTGAATATTACTCTTTCCAATAACTTTATCAGTAATGTTAATATCTTTTTCCTCCTCTTCTTCATCTACAATTTGTAAAACCCTATATTTTACATAAACATTAAATGTCCCTAAATTTTCAGTTTTAGATTCCTTGATTTTCTTGTTAAAATCTTTCTTTTTAATATTTGCGTTTTCTTCCTTCTTGAATTCTTCAAGAGATAATAATGTAGCTTGTAATGTGGGCATTCTAGCAGCTCCAATGGTTATGTTATATAATTTGTTATATAGTGGCTTATTGATATTTTTATTTTTATATAAATCTTGTGCTAATAATAATATTTCATTCTTAATGGTTTGTCTTTCTACTTTTTTGTTTTCAGGTTTAATGGTCTTTCTATGTTGTTTCAGTTTGGATTCTTCACCCTTTCTGGGGCGTTTATATTTCTCTTCTTCTTTAGCTTGGTTCATCATACTAATAATATTTATATTATTTTTTTCCATATATACTATAATAAGAAAATAAATCTTTAAAGCATTTTTTTATAAATATCTATTTAAAGAAATTTATAAAAAATTTAGATATTTTTATATTTATTTTTATATTTATTTTTATATATTTTATTCAATAATATCTGGTAGTAAAACATCTATACTACATTGTTCTTTTTTATGTGAATTATAATTACGCATCCTCTCTAATACTTTAGCTCTGTTTTTTGCATAGTATTCCCTATTATGTTGCCTGTTCCTTTCTTTGTATTCTTCGTCATTTTTATGATTATTAAACCATTCTTTCATAGCTTCTGTTGTTTTCTTTCTATATTCTTCATCTTGTTTCATCTTCTCGTAATATTTCTTTTTAGCGCGTTTAAGAGCTTCGCTGCTGGTTTTTTTCTCTATAATTTTGTTTCGCTCTTCGAGCTGCAGTGACACTGTCACGTCCATTTTTATATAATACTATATATTAGAAAATATTTCTTTAAATAGAAATGTCAATTTAAAAACATGGTTTTGAAATTATGATTTTTTCATTTATGAAAAAATTTCTATATATTTTTTATTATAAATTTATAAATTAATATAAATGTCATATATAAAACAGTATTATGAAAAGAATAAAGAAAAACTTAACAAACGATCTAAGGAGTATTATGAGAAAAATAAAGAGAAAATGCTAGCATACACTAGACAATATTATCAGAATCGTCAAGAAGAAATAAAAAATAATAAGAAATTAGAGTATTACAACACAACATATTCTAAACAATACTATGAAAAAAATAAAGAAGAAATAAAACAAAAACAATTAGAGTATTATAATAAAAATAAAGAAAAAATACAAGAATATAACAGACAGTATTGGAAAACAAACCGTGATGCATTGTATAATAAACGTTTACAAAATGAGGAATACCAAGATTATCAAAAACAATATCGAAAACGATATTACAAAAAAAAAATAGTTGAAGTAAAAACAAATGATATTTATAATATATATTTGAAACAAGATAACCCATTGTATTATGATAAAAATAACATGGTTATTAAATGTTATCTTGATTAGAGAAACCTTCTTTTTATATCTTCATAACTTTCTTTTATGGTAGGCTTATTCCATAATAAATGAACGGACCAGAACCCGGCGGTATCGATACCTGATTTCGTCCAATTTTCATTTTTCTTATGTCTATTTATATATCTCATTTTGCGGGCTTCATCTTTATGTTGTGTGAAATCACTATAACCTGATGCACCAAAATATACTTTTTTTCCTGTTTCAGTTATTATATAATATTTCTTTTCTGGTTTTTCGCTTTTATATGGATAATATTTTATCATGTATATAATTACATCATAAATTATTATTCGGTTTTACATTTAAAACATTTTAACAAACGACAAATTAATTTATAAATTCCACTAATTACATTCATTATAGGATTACAATTAATTTTTTGACATTCAACTTCTATATTTTCAACATCAGTTTTTATATCTTCTATTGTTATTTCTTCTTCTTTAGGACCATCAGGTTCCATTACTTTAACAAAGATAATATTAATCGCTGTCAAGTGATTGCGATATTGATTTATTACTATATTTTTGTTTCATTTCATTTTTATATATTATATAATTCTTAACTAATTCAAAATCTATTTTATTTTCACTAATAAATGGCGGTATACGATAATTTGTTTTATTATGGGTATAATAAACACCATATTGACCAATATTTTTATAAATATCTTTGTTATTATATTTTCCTATAGAATTATTAACCTTTTTTACTTGTTTTATTTCATCATCATTATCAATAGCATGTAGTGCTTCAGTATAATGTGGCATAAAAACTATTATTAATATAATTTAGATATTATATATTTTTATATATTTATTTAACGTTTTTGGTATATTTTCTAGTTGTTTTAATTTCAATAGGGTGTACGGCGTAGCCTACAGTGCCTAGGGCACGTGGTAAAGGTGTCTCTTTTATTTTTTTATTATATTGACGTTTAGGTTTAATAGGAGGTACGGCTCCGCCTACAGTGCCAAGGGCACGTTCAACAGATTCTATAGGTTTTACATTTCTATTTTTATAAGCATCTGACGCTGCTTTTAATGCATCTTGGTATTTAATATTATTTTTAACTGCATATTCTTTTACAAAAGAAATCCATTCTGACATATTATAATTATATATTATAATATATTAGAAATTTTTTCATATATGAAAAAATCATAATTTAAAAACTATGTTTTTAAATTGACAATTTATATATTTTTATATATTTAATTTAAGCATTTATTTTTCTTGATAATGTATTTAATGCTTGTTGTGCATTACCTTCATTACCACTAATATAATTTGCGCCTTGTTCTATTCTGTTTGCGGCTTGTTGTATTTTATCTGCATAAGGCATTCTGGCTAAACGACCCTCTGATAATTGGTTAGCTATGCTTCCGATATTTCTAGTAGTTTTTACAATTTCACCGATTCCTCGGCCTATGTTTGCTACTTGTCCAATACCTTTTGATACTTTAGGTGCGATTTTGTTGAATGTTGATAATAATCTTCCTCCGAAATTCATTATATATAATAAGGTTAGATTTTTTTTATACTTATTTTTTTATTGTCCTAGTGGAGGAAATAAAACATGACTTATTAATAAATAAATTTGTTTGAGATAATCAACTATCATATTTAATAAGCTCTCTATTTTACCTTCTTCTGTTTTATGTCTTATAAATTGTAATAATAATAAATAATCACTAAAATTTGGTATTAGTTCATCGTCTTGATTATGCACTGTTAAAACAAATGATGTTATTTGTTCTACATTTGCTAATTTATATTGGAAACTATCGCCGCCATCTTCGTTATTGTATTTTAATAATCCGTTTGCGGGGACATCTATAGGTTTCATAAATATAATTTTACTTGGTTCATATGTTGTTGACCCGAAATTATCAACTGTATTACCTGCTAATATACAATCACCTGAAACTTTAATTATTATTGCTTCATCACCTATAGTATTAACAACATATGAAGAGTTTATATTTTCTAAATATGGTAATAATATTAATGTGTTTCTATCACTTCTAAAAAATCCTAAGAAATCTTCACTATTTATAACATTAAGATACATTAAATAATTTGTATTTGTAACTGGTAAAACCCTTTTGAACATAAATTGATTTTTTTGTTTATCATAAGAAACTAATATTTTATTTAATAATAAGTTATTTAAATTATTCTTAACATCATTCACATTAGGACTACCATCATTTAATTTATAATTAATTGTTTCAACAATTTGACCACTTATATTTTTTATAACTATTTGAAACATATTATTAAATCCATCAATACAATTAAACCAACTATTGAAACAAAAAAAACCATTTACATTTAATGTGAAATATTCGCCTGGTTCTAACCTTAATAAATTATTTGGTATTTTTACCATGAAATTACTAGGGGTTTCATTAGATAATCTATTTTTTGAATTAATGTAAATATTTATTTTATCCATTATTATTATTTATTAGATTTTATTTTTACCTGGAAATGTTGCCCCAAATTTCTTATAATCTACAATATTACCACCATCTTTTAATAATAGTTCTTCTTCTTCTTCTTCATATATAACTAAACTACACATAAAAGTTTCTAGTGCTTTTGCATAATCATATTCCCCAGCATTTCCACTTGTAGTATCATTCAAATTTACACCATGTTCCATTTCATATATAATTTCAAATTCTATTGCACTTTGTTGTAAAAAGCTTTCATTTATTGGGAAATTATATAATACTTTAGGTGATGGATTAATATATGATCTACTATTCCTATAACCACGAAATAAAATAGCATTTGATTCACTATTTTGTGTGCTATCCCAATTAATACCATCTAAGTTTTTTAATCTGACTGTAATATGGTTTTCATTATGAACTGTATTATTCACCCATGTATTATTAGTATAATCCCATCTTTTAGTATCTTCAATAAATATAGATTCTAATACTAATTTAGGATTTTTTAATTTTAGTTGTTTTATATATGGATCTAGTCTAAACCTCATCAACTTGGTGTTTATTTGTTCATCATAACTTATACTATTTTCTTTTGTTTTAAAAAAGGAACTAGCAACTTGTTTTAATTCATCATCACTACCTAAAAAATTAAGTCTACAAACTTGTTTATATCTTACAAATCTCATTATATTAATTTAGATAATTATTTTATTCTATTCTAACTGAATATTTAATTTCTCCTTTCCGTTTTTCCCTTAGCTTTTCTGCTTCAACTTCATCACCATAAATACCTTGCTCATTTAATAAATAATTCATACATACAACCCATATTACATAATCATCATGTTGTGGATATTCCTTTTTTGAGACTTCCATTAATTGTTGTAATCTTTCCTCGTCAATTTCCACACCTTGCGCAGCAGTCAATTCTTCATGTACCATATATATTAAATTAGATATTTTTTTTTTCTAAATTAAAATATATAATGATAACTGAACAAATTTTAACAGGATGGAATAATGACCCAGTTAAATCAGATAAAGTTATTTATCCTCAATCAAAAGACAATAACGCACCTAAAAATTATTTTCTCAGTATCTTTTGTGGTTCTCGTGGAAGTGGTAAAAGTTATTTATTTACAAAATTATTAAAGACTTTGGAAGAAAAAAAGTTTTACTTATTCAATAAAGAAATACCACAAAGAATTGTTTTAATATGTTCTACAGCTCAAAGTGATAGTAATAGAATATTCAAAACATTAAAACATCTTGATTGGAATAATGATGTTATAGAAGACTATGATGATCAATTATTATTAGATAAAATGGAAGAATTAAAACGCGACATACAACAATCTAAAGATTATAAGGAATATAAAGCAGCATGGAAACATTTTAAAGAATGTAAAAATATAGATGAATTAAATGACGATGAATTAAAGTTATTACATGCTTATGATTTTACACCATTTAGACAACTTGAAAAACCTAAATATCCAGATGGATTTGTAACTCACTTTGTCGTAGATGATATGGTTGGATGTTCTATTTTTAAAAATGGCAGGTCAGTTTTTACAAATTTATGTATTCGAAACAGGCATTTAATACCAGGAAATATAATTATTTCAACTCAATCTATGATGATGATCCCTAAAACAATACGTTTAAATGCTAATTTGATCGCGTTATTTAAATTTGCTAATAAAGAATCAATATTAGATGATGTTTATCCATCTGTGTCAGCTTACGTAACTGAAGAAAAATTTAAAGAAATGTATGATTATGCTACAGAACAGCCATACAATGCTTTAGTAATTGATGGGACGGAAAATAAAATTTTGTTCAAAAAAAACTTTGATAAAATATTGAATATTAATTAATATTCTTGAGGCATTAATGCATGATTCCATTTGACTAAATTATTTTTTATTCTTTCTTCTAATGCTCTCATGTGTAATTGCTCAGTTGCAGATTTATATAATGTTTTGTCTAGTGATTCCGCACGTGGAGGGGGTTTGTTATGCTTTTTAACATATACTATTTCCTCTTCTTCATCATCTTCTGATACTTCTTTATAAATAATTTTCTTTTGTTTTTGTTTTATAGGTTGTTGTTGTGGAGGTGGTACGGCGTAGCCTACAGTGTCTAGGGCACGTGGTGTTTGTGGGTCTGTATTTACTTTATTATTTACATATTCATCATATTTTTTAGCAAGTTCTATTTTGGGTTCTAATTTCATTAATTTAGCTTTTAATGTAATTTCCTTCATTTCTCTTTTCTTTTCCATTGCTTTCTTTCTTATATCGTCTAAGTGTTGTTTCTGTTTTTGTCTTGCTTCATCTGTGAATTTTCTTATATATTGTTTTTTTGGTTGCACTTCTTGTGGTTGCTCTATTTCTGGTTCTGAATCTTCCATTATAATAAATTAGATATTTTTTATGTATATTATGAATAATATATATTGATAATATAAATAAAATGATTATTTTACATTAAAAAAACTTTTGTAATCGAAATTTGAATGCCCTGTCTCAGTTGGATTATAATATGGTGGTGTATATATTGGTCCATAATCAATATGTGGTTTTAATTTATAAGGATTATTTAAGTCGTGAAAGTTAGAGGCATATGGATTATTATAATAATTAGTATGCATCATACTCGGGGGTAAGTTTGTCGGGTCTAAAATTTCTATACTTTTTATATTTTTTCGTTCTGAATGTATTTTGTTTAATTTCTTACTATTTTCTACATTTTCTGTAGGGTAAGTTTTGAATGAAAAATAATTCATATATTATTATTGAGATAATTATTTTTTAAGGGATATAATTAACAATTCTACCTGCTTTTATTTCTAAATGGCTAGTATAAGCGCATATAATATAAGGCAAACAATTATTACCATCCGTTAATGCTTGTAAGCTACTTGCAACAGGGTTTGTATATTGTGATGAAGTTACAGTCCATTCGATCTGGGCTGGTTGTTGGTCTGTGTCTAATCCTGAAACAGTAAAAATATCTGATTTTTCCGGGATATTTAATGAACAAATAGAGGCATATGAATGCTCACGGAAAGCACCTAAACTATTAATACAAGGATGCATACCTGATAAAGTGTCTTGATGAATATTAAAGTGTTGTAATAAGCTATTATATTGTTCTGTTAAATCTTGTGGTTCAAATAAATGGTTTCCTATTTTCCATTTAGTGGTTAAGATTGAGTCACCATTATGGGCAAAATATTTAGATTGATTATAGACACGTCTCATTCCTCTGTTAATTTGTGACATTGCTGTGCCTGTAGCGTCTCCTTCTTCTAAAATATTATCACCTGTACCAAAATTTGTATTTAATGGTAAACCTGGTGTATCAAAACCAGGTAATCTAAAAGTTCCTATTACATAATCTAAGCATTTTGAACTGATTGAGAAGGCCTCTGTGGTTGCTTTATTGTTTGCAGGGACAGGGCGACCAGTATGAATAGTATAATTAGGATACCATAATTTATAAGAATTTCCAGATGCTAAAACATTGGCTTCCATTGCATCAAAATCAGGATGCATATGATAAACAACACAAGAGAATCGTACTTGGTTTAACTCATAATCTGGTTCTTCATAACGAACAGCAGCATCACGTGCAGCAGCATCAGCATATGCAGCAATATCTGCAGCAATAGGATTACGACCAATTTCTCCTTTACCATTTTGATTGTTAGCTGCGGTGACACCTCCAGCTCTAACACCTCCACCATTCATTAACATTGATGCAGGTGCCATTGTTAGTTCTACTGAAATTGTACCATAGATTGCAGTATCAATAATATTTGTGGAACAGGTCCCCCCAAGGAAGGATAACCAGCTTCTTATACAATATGTTTCTTTATCACGTGCAGTTATTGCGCCATTCTCAATAGTACCTATTGAATAACCCCGGCGTTCTACTATATCTCCACCAATTAAATATAATTTACAGGATGGATCTGAATTTTCACCTCCAGTTTGTCGGCGTTGTAATGCGTCTGCGCCTTGTGTATAATCATGTAACATATTATAAACAAAGTTATAATCCGGTATATCCACTTTAATACCTGAATTTACCTTTATTTGAAAGTGTTGTATAATTGATGATGAATTTCTAGGAAAGAATCTGCTCCTAACGTAATTCCGTGGCCCTAAAACTAATGCACCAGCATCATCTTGTTGACCCATATGATTTGTTTTCCCATCATACCACATAGTAAAGGTGCTTAAATCTACTTTTTGATTATATGGTAAATCTACAATTATACGTTGCCCGGGTTTTATACCGTCTCGTTTATTTGGGGTCATTGTTATGGTCTCTTTTAAAACTTTATCAAGCCGTAAAAATTGATATCTCATTTGCGCAGGTATTTTTATAGAACTCTCTGACATCTTATATATAACTTAACTTAGAAAAAAATTAAATGTTTTTTATTTAGTTTCTAAAGTTTTAATCAAGATTTAATAATTTTTTAAATTTTTTATAAAGTTTCCCCCGAATATCTTTATTTGTATAATATGGTAGTTTATAAGATTTCAAGTCTAGTTTATCTAAATAAGAATAAAATATATTTGCTCTTCCTTTTGGTTGTGCTGCATTAATTTTTTCAACAAGTTCACCATTTTTATTTAGTTCTTCAACTATTGAGTCCATAATTTTTATATTATCTTCATTTAAAATAGCTGCAGTAATTAGTGCCATTTCTTCCCTCGCTGATGCTCCTGTTGTTGCTGGTGGTGGTGGTTTTGATCCTGCTGCTGCTGCTGCTGGTGGTGGTGGTGGTGGTGGTGGTGGTTTTGATCCTGCTGCTGCTGCTGCTGGTGGTGGTGGTGGTGCTGGTGGAGGATTCAATCCTGCTGATGGTGGTGGTGGTGGTGGTTTTGATGCTGCTGCTCCTGTTGTTAGTGGTTGGGGTGCGAATGCTGACATGTATGGCATTGGTGGTTGGGGTGCGAATGCTGACATGTATGGCATTGGTGGTGGCGGTGGTGTGAATACTGGCATATAAGGCATTGGTGGAGTCCATGATGGGTCATATCTTCCTAAAATTGTTTCTGCTCTAAGTCTTTGTTCAGGTGTATATCTTGTTGTGGTTTTCTTTATTTTTATTTCTCCTTTTTCTACAATCTGTTTTAATCTTGATAAATAATTTTCTAAATATTCTACATCACCTCGTGAAGGGTCTCTTAAAGCTTTAGCATCTTTTGTTCCTAGCCCTTTAGCCTGGTAAGATGTTATTTGTGATGTAACATAATTTTGTGTTATTTGGTCTGCCTCATCTTTATTTACACCAAGTTCTTCTAATTGTGGTAATATTTGTCTTTCTGCTCGTTTTCTAATTATTAATTCTTGTTTGTCGTCTGGGAGGTCGTCTATTATTTCTTCTATTATTGGTGTTACACCTCGTCCATATTCCATTGGCATCATTGGATTAAATCCTGAAAAATTAACTGTTATTGGTTGTTGTGTAGGTGTAGGTGTTGGTGGTGGTGGTGGCGCTGGTAGTTGTAATTGTTGTGGTGGCGCTGGTAGTTGTAATTGTTGTGGTGGTGCTGGTAATTGTGTATATGGTGGTAGCGATAATATTTGCGCTTGTAATTGTTGTTGTGATGGTGTTAATAATGCTGACCGTTTAAATGGTATTGGTTTTATTTTATTTATATCTGCTTCTGTTGGTATATATGATGGTTTAGTAGACATTTTTAATAAATCTAGATTTGATTTTTTATTTGTTCTTTTCCTTCTTCTTTTAGGTTTTTCTGGTGGTGGTACGGCTCCGCCTACAGTGCCGGGGGCACGTACAAAATCATTTTTAATAACTATATTAATGGCTCCTTTTGTTGGTTCTACTTTTAAATTTTTTATATCATCTTTTTTTATAAGTTTTTTATTTTTCATATAATATAATATATTAGAATTTATTTATTTATTTTCTAATATTGTAATTCTATTTATTAATTCGTTTATTGTTGTTTGTTGTTGTTGTATTATTTTATATAATTCTTGTGTTGCTTTGATATTCAGACAATACAAGCTTTCATAATCCAATTTCAAGAAATCATTAACTTTCTTACCATAAATAAATAAACTATCTTTTTCTTTATCATTAATATCAGTTATATCTTCATAAATTTCAAATGTATAATCATCAATAATTCCTTTGACTTTTACAAATCTTTTTTTATAACGATTATTATATGGTGTATCATCAATAACGATCTCAATATTATCTTTATTATCATTATCCAAGCAAATCTTCAATTCATCATCAATATTAATCAATAAATTTAAATTCTTCTCAGTTGTTAAAGTATATTTGAATATTTCTTTTGGTTTTGGTCTTGGGTATGGTGTTGGATTATCTTCACTCTTAATATATTTCTCTTCTGGGTGTTCCAATACAACTTCTTCTTCTCCTATTTTTTCTTTAATAAATTTAGCATTTGTTAAAATATCAGCAATATATTCAGTATCAGTAAAAATCAAATGTTTTAAGCTTTCTTCTTTATTAACATCTTGAGCGATAATTCCATATTTCTTTATATAATCCTTATCAGAACATAAATAATATTCTTTAGGTTTTAATAATGATAATGCTTCTAATGAATTATCAATATCTTTAATTTCTTTTTTAATTCTTTCATCACTAATATCAGCATTGGTATTAGTTTGAGTTCCATTTAACCACCATTTAGAATTAATTGTTGTTGTTATATGATTGAATATTAAAGAATTAACAACGTTTGTTGGAGTTGTTCCTTTATATATATACCACTCACTTGCCAATGCTATTTGAGCACCTGGAAAATTAACGGTCCAAGCAGCACCCCAATACATATCACGTCCTATATGAATATGATTATAACTTGCCCCACCTTGGTAAGCAATAAGAGAAGTAACCCTTTGACCTGAGTCATGAACTGCAATTTCTGTATTATCAGCACATTCTAACATCAAACCAGCAGTATTACCAGTCCAACCACTACCCCACCCAAAATTTGTCCCGATATCTCCAATAGTTAATGAACCATTACCCATATAAACGTGAGCAATAGGATTTCCATTATTAATATTTGCCTTACCAGTAATAAAAGCTCCATTATTTAAATATGTAGTCCCCCCAGAAGTAAGTTGAATTGCTGGGACTGTTGATGAATAACCACTCGCAAAAAATCCAAGTTGTCCTGAATATGATTGAATAGCATTAACATAAGTTATAGCAGACCCCCTTGAAGATTGCTGACCGAAAATAAAGCAATTTCTACCACCTGATAAATTCCAACCATCATTTCCTCCTTCTAATCTTCCAACCATTACTAAATGAGTTCTTCCAAATTGGGAAGCATCATTATATAATCTTAATCCACAAGTAGCATCAAAATCAGTAGAACCTAATATATCTAGTCTGTAAGAAGGATTACCACCAATTCCAACATTTCCAGTATTATAAAATATACTTGTTCCCGTTGTTGTCCATTGTGATGCCCCACCACTTACAACTTTTAAATTCCCGCTTGCATCAGTGGTTAATGTTGCATCCAATTTTAATGATAAATTATTATTTGTTGATAAATTAAATGGATTTGAAAATGTTAATGTATTTTGTTTTCCAGATAATGAATTAAATATAGTTGTTGATGTTGCATTTAAATTATTAATACTCAATTGTGCGCTTGTTGAAAAATTATTTAAATTTGTTAAAACACCTGATGAAGAAGATAAATTATTAATACTTAATTGTGCGCTGGTTGAGAAGCTATTTAAATTACTTAATATAGTTGATGTTGTTGAATTTAAATTAAATATTGATATTCCTGATGTTGTTATATTTCCTACAACATTTAATGAGCTGCTTAATGTTGTAGCACCTGAAATATTTAATGTGTTGTAAAATGTGGTTGCTCCAGTAACAACTAAATTATTAAAATTAGTTTTATTAAATATAGTTGTTGATGTTGCATTTAAATTATTAATACTTAATTGTGCATTAGTTGAAAAATTATTTAGATTGGTTGATATTGTTGATGTTGTAGAGCTAATATTATTTATACTTAATTGTGCATTAGTTGAAAAGTTATTTAAATTACTTGATATTGTTGATGATGTAGAACTAATATTATTAATACTTAATTGCGCGTTAGTTGAAAAATTATTTAAATTAGTTGATATTGTTGATGATGTAGAGCTTATATTATTAATACTTAATTGCCCATTAGTTGAAAAACTATTTAAATTATTAAATATTGTTGTAGTAGTTGTATTTAAACTAAATATTGATATTCCTGATGTTGTTATATTTCCTACAACATTTAATGAATTATTAATAGTTGTATTTCCTGAAATATTTAAAGTGTTTAAAATTGTGGCTTCCCCATTACTCTGAAATGATGAAGATTTTAAATGCCCTATGATTCTTGTTTGTCCGTTTATTGTCATAAAATCACTTAATGAAATATTATTATTACTCGGGTTGTCGTAATCAAAACTAGGCCCACCTGGTGTAAAATATACACGCGATGTAGAATTTCTATTAGCTAAGATTTGTAATGATGTATCAAATGGATGCATAAACCTTACGACAGGGTAAACTGAATCATATACAAGTGCTGCATCAACATAATCATATAAAACAGTATTTGAGGTAACATTATATTTTAATGGTGATGCCCATGTTATAGATAAAGGGCTACCTGCTGATCCCATTGGTCCCATCGGTCCCATTGGTCCAGGGTCTCCTTGATCACCTTTATCTCCTTTTCTAAATGATAATGCTGATAATGCTGCTGCGGCTGCTGATCCTGCTGCTAGACCTGCTGAACCTGCGGCTGCCCCTGCTGATCCTGCTGCTGCTGTTGCTGATGCTCCTGCTGCTGTAGCTGATCCTGCTGCTGTTGTAGCTGATCCTGCTGATGCTGTAGCTGATGCTTCAGCTGCTGTTGCTGATGCTGTTACTGCTGCTACTGATGCTTCGGCTGCTGTTGCTGAGGCTGCTGCCGCTGTTTGTGATGCTCCTGCCGCTGTTGCTGATGCTTCGGCTGCTGTTGCTGAGGCTGCCGCCGCTGTTTGTGATGTTTGTGCTGTTGTTGCTGAGGCTGCCGCTGCTGTCTGTGATGATTGCGCCGCTGTTTGTGCTGTTTGTGCTGCTGTTTTATGAAGTTGTGCTTGTGTTTCTGCTGTTTCTGCTGTGGTTGCGCTTGTTTGGGCCGCTGTTTTATGAAGTTGTGCTTGGGTTTCTGCTGTTTCTGCTGAGGTTGCGCTTGTTTGAGCCGCTGTTTTATGAAGTTGTGCTTGGGTTTCTGCTGTTTCTGCTTGGTTCTTTGCTGTTACTGCTTGGTTCTTTGCTGTGACTGCTTGGTCCTTTGCTGTTTCTGCATCATCTTTATATTCTTTGATAGTTTTTGTATAATCTGGGTCAACTGCTAAGCCGGCGTCACTGATTTTTAAGTTCGAATTTACAGCTAATTTTATTGATAGCCCTCCCGTAGTCTCAAATGAATTGTTGTCATATTTAATTTCCAGTTTTTGGTCAGTGGGGTTTATGTGAATAAACTCTAGTGTCTTATCATGGAAACCTTTTATTACCAAAAAATCATTTAATTTATCTATAGAAGCCCATAAGCCTGTTGTTTGATTAAAAGTCCCTTTATATATATCACCAGTTAAATATAAATTACCACTGAAAATATAAGTGTCTCCTTTCATACAGATCTCTTTATTTGAATATGGGTCAGTTCTTATTCCTGCTATTTGTCCTGTTAATCCATCATCTTGATATCTATAAACTTTTAACATTTCATCTAATTCATTAGTCATTTCTTGTTCTACATCGTCAATCAATTCAGTATATGGCCTATTACCTGTAAAAGATAGCCATTTTAATTTCAGCCTATCCCATATTTTTTTCCTAAATCTTTTACCCTCGTCAGATGTTGCCCATGCTAATACCTGTGTTACTGCTTCTTGAATATATCCTTCCGTTCTTAATTCGTCTACTTCTTGATCTGTATAATCTTTAGATTCTTGTAAATTATCAACTATTAACTGATTTGTTGTTGTTTGATATGATGTAAAATCTTCTTCTAATACACTTAATCCTGTTGCTACTAATTCAAATTTATTTAATGTTGTTATTTTTAAATTATCTATTTTGGTTTCTAACATGCTAAAATTAGAATTAGATAAATTAGTTAAATTATCTAAATCATCATTAAATAAATTAAATTTATTCAATGTTGTTATTTTTAAATTATCTATTTTAGTGTCTAACATACTAAAATTAGAATTAGATAAATTAGTTAGATTATCTAAATCATTGTTAAATAAACTAAAATTATTATTTGTTGTTGTTCTATATTCATTAAATTCTGTATAGTTTCCAAATACTGTTGTATTCAATGAACTTAAACCAGTTTGAAGAATTGAAATATCACTAAAAACATTAGAATCAATTACGTATGTTTGGTCATATATACCAGTAATATTAAATGATGACATATTTATAATAATTTAGATTTTTTATAAATGTAAATTATTATAATAGTGATTTAATTAGAAGGTGAATTTAGTTTTATTAACCATTTATTATATAATTCTAGATTGTTTTGTATTTGTGGTATGTGTTTTGTTACTGCCTCAGTGTAAGAACATTTATATTTATCTTGTATTATTTTAATTAATTGTTTGTATTCTTTAGACATATATTCCATATATAAAATTTAGATATTTTTTATATTATAATATATATTTTATATTATAATATATGATAAAATGAAAGAAGTAAGTTAATTAATTATCTTTTTGTAAATTGTTTTAATTAATATTTTGTGAACATGTGGTGAATATGTTTTTAATTCTTTATTATCAATTGAATAACTAATGAATTCATCACTATATATTACTGGTTCATTATCATATCCATTGTAACAAATGTATTCAATTTTTATTGATAAACCTTTTTTCAATATTTTTTCAAATGTTATAAACATTTTGTATTCATCCTTATTTGCTTTACTATGCATTTCCATTGTTAGGTCCAGATGATTAAATACATATCTATTTAACCTATATTTTGTTTTCTCATATATCCAGTAATTATTATTTCTCTCAGGTAAAATAAAATCTAATGGTAGGGTAGTTTTTGGATATTGTTTGTGTTTATATAATACTTCACCAAATAATATTTTTTGTAGTTCATCATCTTCAAAATGATAAAACAATTTTTTGATATATAGAGTATCTTGTAAATAGTTCTGTCCAATAAAAAAAAGGATGTCTGAGGAAAGTTGCATTAAATATATACTATAATATAGAAAATAATTTTTTAAATATTTTTTTAAAAAAATACTATTTAAAGAAATTTCTATATATTTTTTTCTAGAAAATATTTATCACGCTTTCCGCATATCCCATGATTGTATCAAATATTCATGATCTATAATCATGTATCCCATCAACGTATAAAATTTTTATGATCTATAATCATGTATCCCATGAACGTATAAAATTTTTATGATCTATAATCATGTATCCCATAAATCTATAAAAATTTTATGATCTATAATCATGTATCCCATAAATCTATAAAACATTTCATCAATGCCGGCC
>Ga0247840_10005419_pt1 | contig 19224 bp, 29 predicted proteins | sample LaCruzMarch2015__FD_192404 | JGI IMG/M metagenome (GOLD analysis project Ga0247840, IMG submission 192404) | Freshwater microbial communities from meromictic Lake La Cruz, Castile-La Mancha, Spain - LaCruzMarch2015_17m | ecosystem: Environmental > Aquatic > Freshwater > Lake | place: Spain... | reverse complement strand
ATTTAACTTTACAATTCATTTGCTTTTCGACAATCTCTCCAATTTTTATTAAACCCATATCCGTGCAAACTAAAGTATCATAGGATAAACACCCATCAAGTTTGGGTTGGCTATAAACTGGATAATTGATTTCGTGATCTTCATATTTTTGTGCAAGCATTGGTTCAAAGTATTGAATTTTATTAATATCTTTGATAGATTCAAAGTAGCCCGATTCCAACTTCTTCTTTCGCTTTGCTTCTGCTTCTTTCAAGCATTGTTCTTCTGGAGTTGTAGCATTTGCTTTGCCAGCATTTTTGATTTCGCAATCGCTCCAATTATTTGTGATCTTATTATCGCTATCAGTATGACCAGAAATTGTGCGATATTGACTACCTTTAACTTCGATAGTCCACTCTTGTATTTTTCCAGTCTTTGTCTTTTTGTAAATTGTAGGCAACTTCATAATACCAGTCTATACTGGATTATCCACGCTGTCAAATTTTGTTTTTTTTTGATTTGCAAGGAGTTGCGACTTTGATTAAACTCCAACTACCATCTTTATTATCCTGCCAATCTATCGTATCACCGATTTTCCATCCCATTTTTTCCATCAAAGAGTCTGGCAATTCAATGTATTGGTATCCATTTTGTTCCTTGACTTCAAGAATATGAGGTTTTTTCTTCATCTTGGTGTTAAAACCTTTACTAATTTTTTCATACCTTTCCATTGTAGCCAATGCAAGAAATTTACAATACGATTAATTATATTATAAACCTTCCATTCAATTTTCTCAATAGTTCTAACATAATAATTAAAGTAAAGACTATAAACTGGACACTTCATTTTTGTTTTGTGATCGTCCATTTTTTTAAAAAAATTCTCATCGGATTCTATTCTGTCTTTAGATGAGTGTCTTTCTATTGGAGTAATTAAAGATATTTCTGTAAGCAATCCTTTTACTACAACGCATTTCCAATCTGGAAAAAGATCATAGCTTTCTTTTGTTTCGCCATAAATATAAGTTCCAAAAGTGAATGTTCCAGTATAATCATCTCTAAAAACTTCTTCTCTGCTATCTTCTACCCATTTATTTTTATTAAAAAATTCGCTAAATTTAGTCTCACCTTTTACAAAAGATGGATTATCTTCCCAATGACCAGTAACTTTTAATTCAAATAATCTATAATCACGGATAATATAAGTAATCATAACATTATCCTCTAGTTCTTTTGTTTGATATTCTTCTTGCTTGAAGTCAATATTAAGAGCTTTCAATTCCTCGTTAAGAGGTAAATCTTGCTCAACTTTGATATAATTAAACATTCCCATATTACTTTATTATAAGTTAGATTTTTATTAAGTCAATATTATTTTTATTGTCTATAACTACAAAAGATGCTCTTTCTTCACAAAAACTTCCAGTATTAATATACTTATCAGAGTATTCTGGAAGGTGAGAATGACCACAAATTATTTTGTCATAATTATGAGATTGTATGTATTGAATCGCATTTCTTTTCATATCAGAGCTTTTTTCAGTAAAACTATTAGCTTTATTCTTAAATAGTCTAAAAAAATCATCTGCAAATGGAGTATGATGTCTGAATATATAATACATCTTGACAATTAAATCTGTGATCCATCTATATTTAGTAAAATAAATATCAAATATATCTCCGTGAACAACAAGTATCTTTTGATTTTTTAAATCTATGATATGTTCATCTTTGCAATCAAATCCAAGAAGAATACTCATAAACTCTGCTTTAAGAAAACAATGATTACCAATCAAGTAAATAACCTTTTGTTTCTTTGATAGCTTTCTTAATTTAGATAATACTTTCCAATGCTTACCCTTCAAACGATTTAGATTGTGATGGTCAAAAAGATCACCAGCAATTATAATTGTTTTTGCTTTGTTTTCTTTTAAAACTTTTAATAGTATTTCGGCCTTGCAATCTTTATCTCCAAGGTGAATATCTGATACGATTAAATATTTATTCATTACCAATGATGAATTGCATTTACAATAAGCACAATATTAGCTATCACACCTAATACAACGATAAACATTTCATATAACTTATGAGTCATATTTACCTATGCAATCAAATGGGTCATCTTCTACTTTGATTGATATTTTATTTTTTAAAATTTGTTGTTTTTTAAATTTTCTTTGAGACACCATATATGATCTTTGTTCTTGTTCTTTTTTTATTTTTTCTTGTTTTAATTTGTAATCATCCGTTTTTTCTACTGCTTCTTGAGTCATTTGTTCTAAAAATAATTGTTGTTCGTCTATAATATCTAGAGCATTTTCTGGAAAATTATCTAAAGAACCATATCTTCTCATAAATTCTTCTTTTAAAAATTTATTTCTAAAATTAACAGCTAATATAGGGTGTATAAAACCATTTTCATTAATTATTTTGCCGTCAAATTTAGCCCAATAATAATCGTATGCTTTATAAATACCTCTACATTCTTCTAGATTTCGTTCTTTATAAACAGATGGAAAATTTCTTGTTCTTTCTTCTGGAGACAATCTTCTTCTATTTACTTTTTTTGTGTTCCATCTATTATGGACTGAATCAGATGCCGTTAAGTTAGAGATTGCGTCTGGATATTTAACATCTTTTCTTTTATGATCTACTTTTTCTGGTAATTCGCCAGTATGTGCGTAATATATTAATCTATGAGCCAAAACATCTGTATATCCTCTTTTAAAAATATGATCTAGATGAGGACAACTTACGCTTACTCTTGCGTAAAGATTATCTGTTGTTGGTCTGCCTACTCTTTTAGGTATATTTTTATCCCAAGATTTTTTTAAATAAATATATCCAGTATTAAAATCAATATGAAACATTTTAAATATATCCTCTGGATTAGGAAAAATTGCTTTTAATTTATCTTGACTATTCATAATTTAGCAAAAGATTGTTCTTTCATTTTTAATTCAAAATCAACATCTATATTATCATATCCATAAGTGTTTGGCAAGTTTTTTGCGTAGTCTGCGTGTTTGCGTGGATTCTTATGACCATCAATGCTTTCTGAATAATGAAATAGTGGAGTATGATTGCCCCAAGTAATTCGTGCAAGATGAAATGCTTGTTCCTCTGATAGATTATCTGGATGGCATTTGTGATGAAGATAATCGAAAGTAATAGGAATATTAGATACAGAATGAAAATACTTCATAAGTTTCTTAACTGACCAACAAGTATCTTTATCATCATTCTCAATAACTAATCTAGACTTAACATCATCTGATAGTCTATTGAAATTGCTCATAAACTTTTTTATTATATTATTTAAATCGCCTTTAGAATTATGTATGTGCATATTCATAGGAGAATCATAGTTTAGTGGGCAACCGATCTGCGTCATAAACCAACCATAGTGATTTAATTCTTTGATTGTTTTAGTTATTGCATTTTCGTTATCACTTGCAAGAACATTAAACTCACTAGGATGGCAAGATACTCTAACATTTCTAGATTGTATTAGTTTCTTGATAGTATCAAATGATGCTAGTATTCTGGTATAATCTGGTAAATCTTCTAGGTTTACATTTGCTTTATCATAAGTAATAAGAGGAAATAGATCAGAAGAAATTCTATAAGTATGATTATGGTCTGCACAATATTTGATATAGTGATATGTAGTAAGTATATTGTTTAATATTCTAGAGGATAAGGTAGAAAGAGCCTCCTTCCTATCCATAGCAGAGAAACGAGCATAAGTCATAGTATTGAACTTGATAGGATTATCTTGTTCAGTTAGACTTAATACAATACAACAAACTCCTTTTCTCATAGTAAGAGTATATTACTCTTTGTCAAATCTGTCAATACTCTATATATTATCTGTAAATATATGTAGATGAACCATTATGTTTTTTTAATTCTTTTTTAATCAACGACTTATCTTTTTCATCTGACCAGTTTATACTATCATAGTTTTGTTTAAAACTATCAGAGAAACAATTTCTTGCTTTATCACCTTTTCCAGCACCATTATTTGAACTTTTTTCGTTCATATATTTGGCTTTTTTCTATTAGCAAATATGACTATATTTGGAAATATCCTGTTAGCAAATATAGATATATATTTGGCTAAATCTCGTTAGCAAATATTACTTTTTGAAGTCACCAAGATCGCGATCAAAAGAAAACTTTCCAGGTTTTTCTACAAGACCTTCATAAGTTTCTTCTGTGCATCCAGCCATTTCAGTAAATGGTGCTACTACTGCAAAAATTGCAAATGCACCAATTGTTGTTGCGGTTGAAATTGGACGAACAAATAATAGATCTCCAGCAGATAAGAAACCATCTGCTACTGGAGTGGATTCACTTTGTGTACCAGAGTCAGCCAAGCCTAAAGAGGCAGAAAATAATGCGATTAATACTAGTGTTTTAATTTTATTCATATTATTATATTATATAGATATTGTATTTTTGTCAAGTATATATTTGCCATTTTCTTATTAGCAAATATGATATTTTCGGAACGAGTAGGATTCGAACCTACGGATGGGGTTAACCATCGGAAGATTAGTAGGCTTCTGCTTTAGACCACTCAGCCATCGTTCCATCTGCCTAGCTAGGATTTGAACCTAGAACCACTTCCTTAACAGGGAAACATTCTACCATTGAGTTACTAGGCAAAAATTAATCATTATTTTCTGCAACTTCATTTACATGTTCTTTGATTAAATTATATATTCTTACTTCTTCTTTGTTAGCTTTTCTTTCTACCTTAGAAAGATCATTGAATTTATATTCTTTTAATTGATGATGCTTAAAGTGGTATACTGGTTTATTTGAATAAACTTCGTTAGTAAATCTAATATATCTAAATGGCAAAACTTCGCCTTTGATTTTATAAAGAGTGCCTAGTACTGGTTGCTCTTTTTCTTCTTCAAATACTCCATCAATAAAGTCTAGAATTTTTTTTAACATTTTTCTTTTTCCTTTTGTTTTTCTTTTTAGGCTCAACATATTTCCAAATTTTTCCTTCATTGTCTAAGTCTACGCTCCATAGCATTACTTTGTTATAAACTTTAAATCCATATCCATCTCCCCAGAACATGATAGTCCTACTTATAATATCACCTATAATATACAGAATATATGATAATACTAGTCTCATAATACTATTATAGTAGTTTTTTAAAAAAAAACAAGTGTAAATTATTGATATGCCATGTGCTTTAACATCCGACGCAGATTATCCAGATTACCTTAAGAGTATTCTTAAAGAGATAGATGCTGGAAGCGACGATGAATCAAAAGCTTGCGCTTGCTCTTTAAAAACTCCAACTACAGATGAAGGATGCCCTATTACAGATTCAGATGGTAAATTAGTAGCTTTTCCGTTTTGTTTGCCTACAGAGCCTATTGTAATTAACTATAATATACAAAATTATGCTACTGCTTCTATTGGATTATCTTATAAGCAAGCAATGAATATTTATTGGAAAAGAAAGCCCTTTACTATGGAATTCAAAGCCAATGGAGTTGGAATCGAGCATTGCTCGCCAGGGGAACGATCAGGAAAAAGTATCGGAAGTACTTCTTTTCAATGTGAAGAAGTTTCTTTAAAAGATTTAGTCTGTGCAACATCTAAAGGAGGAACTGTAGATACAAAATATCCAGAATATCTTAAACCAAATGCTAGAAAGGGTTTTACTAGAAGATCAGACAGCTGTTATCGTTCAAACCCGCCGCCCTACTTTGGTGTGATTTTTAAAATATTTGTACCAAATTTTAAGCTTGTTGAAGGGCAATATATTATAGAGAGAGCATGGATAGATAGAGAAGCTAAAAAAATTTATCCAGTAATTTATGTTTATCAAAATTTAAACGGATGTTGTGGTGTTTTAGGGCCGACTAATGGTTCTACTGCTGACTCTAGTATCACAATAAATTGTGCATCGGACAAGGGAGGCACAGGCACGGTAAAAATTACAGACTTTATGGCTTAATATAATGTTTTTAAATGAGTATATAAAAAAAGAGTATCCAAGTTTTTGTGATCAAATTCTATACTCCTTAAGTTCTAATGATTGTATAGTTATGGGTGGATTTGTGAAAGCTATTCTTATTAATGAAAAATGGAATAATGAAATTGATGTTATATCTTATGATTATGAAAAAACATATAATGAAATTATAAACCTTTTTCCACCAGATTCAATAGAAGATAAGGACTCTCATAGAGTACTAAAATATCAAAATTATAAATTAGATTTATGTGAACCTTTCTCAATTCATGACTATTCTTTTAATTGCTTAGGTTTAACTAAAGATAATATAATTCTATTGCCAAATATATTTATTGATGATATAAATCTTGCGTTATATTTGATAGATCATAGAATGGGTTTAAGAAATAAACAGCTTGCTGGACCCGTCACTGATGAAAGAAAAATTAAGTTTATGGATTGGAAAATTATTGTATAAACTTTATTTTCCGTGAGCAAATCCTTCATACATGCTATTTGGGCTATTCCTAACAGCTTGTATGGTATTATTCCATAAACCACCGCGCATATCTTGAAGATTTCTAAAACCAAGATAACTCATAGCGCTTCTTAATCCATTAGTAAAATCATATACAATATCTTCTATAGATTTATTTTCAATAATTGGAATCAAAGTATTATCTCCTTCTACAAATAGATTCTTTTTAGTTCCATCGTATAAGTCATAATCTTCAACAACATCTTGACTAGCCATTCCTCTGTATTTAGCGAATCTTTTACCATCTATTTCAACAATATTCTCGTCATCAACAACATCAGATAGTCCAGCGAAAATTCTACCACAAATAACAGCGTCACATCCACTAGCAATAGCTTTAACTAAATCTTTTGGGTATCTGATACCACCATCAGCAAGAATACTTGGTCTATGAGATGGATTAGGTTTATCTTGTTTAAATAAATCAACTTGAGAAAGCTCCCAATTTCTTACTGCTTTCCAAGCGTAATAATTTCCAGTTAAACTTGGACATCCAATTCCAGTTTTAACTTGAGTTAAACACATAGAACCTGGACCAATCAAATGTCTAAATCCATCTGCTTTTAAATTAGCAAGCCTATAAACACTTTCTTTAGTTAAAGTGTTACCTACAATAACATCTTGAGAGAATCCAGCTGTCTTATACCATCTAAGAAAATCCTCAACATTCTTAGCTAAACCATTCGCTGTGTCTAAAAAATAAACATTAGTAAAAGTACTAGTAGCTCTAATTCTTTCTTCTGCATCTTTAAGACCAATTGCTGTAATACAAAAATCACTTGCATCTTTAATAAGTTTAGCTTTAGCTCTTTGATCGTCAATAGACATGAATCTATGTAAAACTCCAGCAGCACCAAGTTTATTCATTTTAATGCATGACTTAACAGAAGACACTGTATCCATTGGGGAAAGTACAATTGGAATCTTAATGTTGCAATTTCTTGAAATTTTGGTAGTTGTATCTACTTCTTTTCTCGAAGTAATATCTGAAAAATTTGGGAGCAATGAAATATCATCATAACTTAGAGCTTCTTTGAATTCTTGTTTTTGCATTTATTTATATTAAACTATTCTTTATAAACAATCAAGAAAATAATTGACTTAAAAACAAAAAACATTTAATATATAACCTTATGGTTCAAACAATTATATGCATAGCTATAGGAATTGGAATAGCCATAAAGTGGCATTTTTTTCAAAATGAATAATAGAATATCATTTATAGAAGCCGCGATTGAAACAGCCAGAATTTGGTCAAATAGATCAGAAGATCCGTATAAAAAAGTTGGAGTATGTATTTTGAATAAGGATGGTAGAGTATTATCCGTAGGCTATAATGGGTTATTATCCAAGTTTAATATTAATGAAGACTTTTTTAGCGACAGAGACAACAGAAGGAAATATATGATCCATGCTGAAATTAACGCCTTATCTTTAGTTAAAAGAGGAGATCAGCCACATTTACTAGCTTCCACTTTATTACCTTGTTCGAATTGTGCTACTAATATTGTTGCATATGGAGTTAAAAGTGTGGTATACTCAGAAGAATATGAAAAGGACTCTACTGCAAAAGAGATATTTAAATTCTATAATATAGAGTTAATTAAAATATGAAATATATAATACTATTATCATTTATAGCTAATTTAGCAGCCGCTCAATCTGGAGCCGTATACGAAACATACAAGACTACAGGTGGTGGAACAAATCAATCTGATGGGACAATTTTTAATAAACCATTCCAAGAATATAATTATGTTAAAACCGCCAGAGGAATAGAAGTATATCAAACATATAAAACTAAGAGTGGAAACGGAACTAATGAATCAAATGGAACTATATTTTCAAAACCATTTCCAGAATATTATATAGTTAACAATAAAATCTATAGAACATATAAAACTGATTATAAATCTACTAATCAATCTCGTGGCACGATATTCGCTCAACCATTTGAGGCAAAAAATATCGATCCAAGCGTCAATACAAAAGCTTTAAAAGAAAATATACAAACTCAAGTTCTAAGCCAACAAACTCGCACTGGACAAGATTATCCAAAATATGATGGAACTGGAGATATATCTTATGGAGAATAATAAATGATTGGATTAACTGGAGTAGCTCGATCTGGAAAAGATACTTTTTATTCTATCTTAAAAAGATACTTAGAAGAAAAAGGCATCAAATCTCAAAGGTTAGCTTTTGCTGATGCATTAAAAAATGAACTATATGAATTTACTAAAGATAAATTCAAAATAGATTTATTAAATTGCAGTCCAGAAAATAAAGAAATAATGCGACCACTTATGGTTGCTTATGGAAAATGCAGAAGAATCCAAACAGAAGGAAAATACTGGACTTCCACAATACAACCCGAAGTAAACAAATTAATCGCTAATAATATTGTACCAATTGTAACAGATGTAAGATACATAGAGTATAAGGACGATGAATACTCTTGGTTAAAGTCTTACAATGGAATACTGATTCATATATCAAGAAAACTAGACGATGGCTCACTTGTTCTCCCAGCAAATGCAGAAGAAAAATCTAACGACAATAAACTAAAAGCTGTTGCGGATTATTCTATAAATTGGGAAACTTGTCAAGATGTTAACTTTTTGTATGAATTAATGCAAAAACATTTGAAAAACATATACGGAAAATATTTAGGAGATACCAAATGAATTTAAATATTAATTTAGATGACGTAACATTAGTCAAAAATATACAAGAAAATAATGATGAAAACTCGCTTAAAATACTAGTAGACCGTCATTCTCCGCTTTGCCATTCGTTGTATAAAAAATATACAGCTCCAATGGTAGCGTCTGGTGTTTATGTTAAAGATGTAATAGACCAAAAAGATTATATTGTCTACAAATCAGCAATATCATTTGATCCATGTAAAAAATCAAAATTTTCTACTTGGCTATATAATCAAGTGAGATATCAATGTTTGAATTGTATGAACGAAAACGGCCACTATATTACCCTTGAGGCAGATAAACTCAATTATTTAATAGAAAAGAATACTGTAATTCCAAAAGAATACAAAAATATAAATGAATACATTTCTAATATTATAAAATCTTGCTCAGATAAAAGAGTTAAAAAAATATTTAAGTTAAGATATTTAAGTGCTTCTAATAAAAAAATGGCTTGGAATAAGATAGCTCAAAAACTAAATATTAGCACCCAAACAGCTATTAATATACATAATAAGACCGTTAAATTATTAAAAAATAAAATACAAAGCAAAAATTCTTTTGACAAAATATAATAAAGGGGATACAATACTAAAATGAATAATACAAACACAAATACAGTCGCAAACAAAAATCAAAATGAGCTAGGTGCTCTCTGGAAAAAAAAGAGCAAAACAGGCTTATCGTTCCTATCAGGTTATATTAATGACCAAGACGGGCAAAGAACAGATATTGTCGTTTTTGCTAATAGCAAAAAAACAAACGAAAGAGCTCCAGACTATAGGCTTTATATTTCAAAGCCTCTAGAAACTCAAAATAAAACTGCTTCTGTACCTGAAGTAAAGGAAAATACTGAAACTAAAGTAACAAAAAATAAAAATCAACAGGTAGTTGAAGAGGATGAAGATGACATCCTATGAATTTAGCGTTTAATTTGCCAGTAAATTCAGTAAGTTTTGGTCAAATATCTACACTCATTCTTAGAGAGCTTTTTGTTTCTAAGTTCAACGTACCTATAGTACCTATAGGTAATGTTGATTTATCTACGCAATCAGACTTGAATCAAGACTTTACTAAATGGTTGGAGGAATCGGTAAATTCTTCATTGGAGCAAATAGACAGAAAAAACAAAATATTCAAATTATGGCATTTAAATGGCTCGTTTGAAAGTTACTCTAACCAACAAGTCTTGCTTAGTTTTTACGAATTAGATCAACCAACAAAAGTAGAAATTAATACTATAAAAAACAATAATAAAGCTCTCTTTTCCTCAAAAGAGACCGTCGAAATTTTTAAAAATCTTGGATGTAAAAATGTAGAATATATTCCATTAGCATTTGATAAATATAATTTCAATACGACAGATAAATCTTATTTTACAGACGATAGAATCGTTTTTAACTTAGTAGGTAAACTGGAAAAAAGAAAGCATCATTTAAAACTAATAGATCTTTGGGCCAAAAAATTTGGTAATAATAAAAAATATGCTTTACAATGTTGTATTTTTAATCCATTTATGAAACCAGAAGACCAGAATAATCTTATATCTCAAGCCTTACAAGGTAAAAGCTATTTCAATATAAATTTTTTGCCTTTCATGGGACAAAATAAAATATATAATGATTTTTTAAATAGCGGTAACATTATATTAGGTATGAGTGGAGGGGAGGGCTGGGGTTTACCAGAATTTCATTCTGTAGCGATGGGTAAACACGCAGTAGTAATGAATGCCCACGGATATAAATCTTGGGCAAATGAAGATAATTGTACGCTAGTTGAACCCAACTCAAAAATAGAAGCCTATGACGGTATATTTTTTCATAAAGGTGCACCATATAATCAAGGTAATATATATGATTTTAATGGAAGCGATTTCATATCTGCTTGCGAGGTAGCTATTAAAAAAACAGAAAGTCAAAAATTAAACCAACAAGGCCTTGCTCTTCAAAAAGAATTCTCTTCTGAAAAATTTTTAAAGAATATATTAACTCATTTGAAGTAAATGCCTTTTTATACTTATATAAACCCAGACACAGAAGAAGTGATTGACGTAGCTCAATCTATAAATGAAAACCATGTCTATATTGATAAAAATGGGTTAGAGTGGAGGAGAGTTTTTACTGTTCCAGAGGTAAATACTCATGGAACCTTAAAAGCTGACACAACAGAAAAACAATTTTCAGATTATACTAAAAATGAAAAAGGCTCTATCGGCGATCTTTATGATAGGAGCGCAGAGCTTTCAGAGAAAAGAAAAAAAATATACGGAAAAGACCCAGTAAAGAAAAAATATTTTAATGATTGGTCTAAAAAAAGAAAAGGCAAGGTACACCCCAAAAGTCACTTAGATTAAATTGTTTATAACATTTTATATTTCTCTTTCTTTATCACTAAAAAAGATGTAATATAGAGTCTAATCAACTCTATAAAATGAACGTTAAAAAAAGAAACAATACTACTGAAAAATTTGATATAGAAAAAATCAATAAAGTTATTAATTGGGCTATAGATGGGTATACTGGCGTAAGCTTAACAGACATAGAAATTAACGCCAAGATCAATATAATTGATGGCGTTCATACAAAAGAAATTCATAGTTTGTTAATTGAAAGCGCAGCTAATTTAATATCTATAGAAAAACCAAATTATCAATATGTCGCTGCCAGACTTCTTAATTATCAATTAAGGAAAGATGTTTGGAAGGGTAAGCATGCTCCAAGACTTTCTGAATTTATAAATAATGGTTTAAAAAATAAAATATACGATCCTATTATCTTAGAAAAATACACGGAAGATGAAATAAACAAGCTAGGAGAGATCATAGATCACGAAAGAGATTTTGTTTTTACATATGCTGGCATAAAGCAGTTATGCGATAAATATTTAATAAAAAATAGAACTACTCAACAGATTTATGAAACCCCACAATTTGCTTATATCTTGATCTCTGCCTATGCATTTATTAATTATCCAACTGAAACTAGATTATCTTATGTTAGAAAATTTTACGATGCCATCAGTAAACATAAAATAAATTTACCAACTCCAATCATGGCAGGAGTAAGAACTTCCAGTAAGAATTACGCAAGCTGTTGTTTAATTGGGGTAGATGATACAAGGGAAAGTATTACTGCTAGTGCTACAACTGTTAGTATGGCTACAGCAAATAGATGTGGTATTGGTATTGATGTTAGTAAAATTAGAGCAATTGGCGCACCAATTAAAAATGGAGAAGTTGTTCATACTGGTTTGATTCCATTCTTAAAAATTTATGAGAGTAGTGTAAAAGCTTGGCAACAAAATGGTTTAAGAGGAGGAAGTGCAACTTGCAATATTCAATGGTGGCATTATGAAATTGAAGATATCATCGTATTAAAAAATAATGCTGGAACAGATGATAATAGAGTTCGTAAGCTTGATTATACAGTAGGTATGAGTAAATTATTTTATGATAGAGTTTTAAAAGACGAAGATATTATGCTATTTAATACTGCCGAAGTACCAGAGCTTTATGAAGCTTGGGGAACAAAAGACTTTGATAAAATTTATAAAGAGTGCGAATCCAAGAAACTCAAAATTAAAAAGAAAATTTCTGCTCGTAAATTATTCTCTCTTATAATAAAAGAAAGAGTTGAAACTGGAAGAATTTATATTCTAAATGTAGATCATGCTAATAATCATGGAGCATGGTCTGATAAAGTTACCATGAGTAATCTTTGCACAGAAGTTATTCATCCCACAATTCCACTTAATGATTATCACGATAAAGATGCAGAAATTGGAATGTGTATTCTTTCAGCAGTTAATATGTTAGAAGTAAAAAATTGGCAGGATTTAGAAAAAGTTTGTGATCTTATCGTAAGGTTTCTTGATGAAATCATAGAAATTCAAGATTACTTTAATACTGCTGCTGAAAATTTTGCTAAAAAACGTAGAAGTCTTGGTATCGGAATTACTAATCTGGCCGCTTTTCTTGCTAAAAATGAATTAAAATATAGTTCGGATAAAACTTTACCAGTACTAGATGAATGGATGGAACATTTTCAATATTATCTTTTAAAATCAAGTTTAGAATTAGCTAAAGAAAAAGGTAAATGCGAAAAATTCGACAGAACAAAATATTCAAAAGCAATATTACCAATTGATACATACAAGGATAAAGTAGACGAAATTTGCAAAAGAAAACTTTCATTAGATTGGGAAAAGTTAAGGAAAGAAATTAAAGAATTTGGTTTAAGACATTCCACATTATCTTCTTGTATGCCTTGTGAGAGTAGTTCTGTGATTCAGTCTTCGACTAATGGTGTCGAGCCAATTAGAAGTTTGATAACCTATAAAATGAGTAAAATGGGTAAGCTACCTGTTCTAGTTCCTGGTATTGGTAAATACGAACATAATTATGAGTTGGCTTATGATCTTAAAGATAATTCTGGTCTATTAAAAATTAATGCAATTATTCAAAAATATATTGACATGGCTATATCAACTAATGTATACTACAATTATAGTCATTATGAAAACAACATATTGCCCGATTCTAAAGTCATGAAAGAGATCATGTATGCTTATAGTCTTGGCTTAATAAGTTTATATTACAATAACACAGATGATGGTGACAAAGAGCAATCTATGACCCAAAAAGAAGATGATTGTTCTAGCGGAGCGTGTAAATTATAACCATATGAAAACTGTTTTAAATTTAAAAAATGTAGACTATACTAAACAACCTTTATTTCTTGGAGAAGATTTAAATCTTCAAAGATATGATCGTTTTAAATATCCAATATTTTTTGAATTATTCAAGAAGCAAAATGAAAATTTCTGGTGGCCCCATGAAATTGCTCTTGGTAAAGATAGAAGTGATTATCAGAACTTAACTGATACTGAGAGATTTGTATTTGATAGTAATTTAAGATTTCAAACTCTTGGTGACAGTATGCTTTCTCGTAGTATTCATTCTCTTAAAGATTATGTAAGCAATCCAGAACTTGAAATTTGTATGAATACTTGGGCTCAATTTGAAGGAATTCATAGTTATAGCTATTCTTATCTCTTGAATAATGTCTATCCAGATCCAACTAAATTCTTTGATAGTATAATGCAAGATAAAGAAATAACCAGTCGCGCTGAACTTATTAGAAATAACTTTGATAAAATTCTTGGTGATGACGAAAAGAAAGATATTAAACAAAAGATTTTTGACGCTATTCTTTCTATTAATGTAATGGAAGGACTTGTTTTTTATGTTTCTTTTGCTTGTTCCTTTTATTTTGGATATCGTGGTAAGATGGAAGGCAATTCTAAAATTATAAAATTCATTCAAAGAGATGAAGCCTTACATTTTGCTACTTCTCAAAATCTGTTAAAGATACTTCGTGATGAAGATGAAGAAGGTTTTACATCTATTGTAAAGAAAAATGAAGATAAGATCTATGCCTTCTATGAACAAGCCGCAAAGAATGAAAGTGAATGGTCTCAATATCTCTTTAGTAATGGCAGTTTACTTGGATTAAATGCCGATGTTTTAGATGGATACTCTAAGTGGCTTTGTGATAGCAGACTAAGAAGCTTGGGTTACAAGAAGATATTTAATCAAAAAGATAACCCTATTGCTGGGTGGCATGATAGCTATTTAGACAGTAGTAAAGTACAAGTTGCACCACAAGAAACAGAGATATCCAGTTATAAAGTCGGCGCAAGAAAAACTGACATCGAAGACAAGGATTTTTCTGATTTAAAACTGTAATACATTTTAATTACTCAAGAAACAACGACACTACCCACTTTAATAGAATAATACCATACATTAATGTGTAATTATCTATGTGAATTTAGATATTTCATTACTATTTAATTTAGTTTTAGGAGCACTTTCTTTCTTAGGAGGATGGCTATTTACTAGAGTATTCTCTCTTTTCGATAAACAAGAGAATCTCATGAAAGAAATCAATGATAAAACATTTAGTGATTTTATAACATTAAGAAGAGAATTAGAAGTCGAATCTAGAAAACATCAACAAGAATTAGCTGATCTAGCACTTAAGGTAAGCGTAACATACATGACTAAAGAATCTTTTGAAACATACTTTAATAGAATAGAAGACAAATTAGATCGAAATTTTGAAATAATACAAGAATATTTATCAAAAAAATAACCTTTACTTTACTTTAGGATATTGGTATAATTTGATTGATGGTAAATCATGTAGATATTATATTTGGATTAGCTTGGGGCGATGAGGGCAAAGGCAAAATTAGCAATGCAATTAGCAAAAATTATGATATAGTTTGCCGTTGGAATGGTGGTCCAAATGCTGGACATACAGTATACTTAGGAGACAAAAAATATAAAACACATCTTATTCCTTGTGGAATTTTTCAAAACAAACTTAGCGTTATTGGCCCAAATTGCGTTATTAATATTGATAAATTTTACGATGAAATAGATTATCTTAAAAAAGAAGGATTTGACACATCGTTAATTAAAGTAGGTCCAAAAGCTCATGTTATAACAGAAAAACATATTCAATATGATCTTAAATTTTTAAAACCCAAACTTGGCACAACTGGTCAAGGTATTGCTCCATGCTATGCAGACAAAGCTTTAAGAGTTGGTAAACTTGCGAAGGATTATCTAGATAAAGAATACCTTTGGGACGGAGAACTATATGGCAATATTCTTTGTGAAGGTGCACAGAGCTTTTGGTTGGATTTAAATTATGGAGATTATCCGTATGTTACGAGTAGCGAAACGCTTCCATATTCTGCTTGTTCTTTGGGATTTAGTCCAAAGCTTATCAGAGATATTATTGGAGTAGCAAAAATTTACGATACCAAAAGTGGAGTAGATCCATTATTTCCAGAAACTCTTTGGGAAGATAATGAATTAAATAGTTTGATAGAGCTAGGAAAAGAGTATGGCACGACCACTAACAGAAAAAGATTAGCTAATTGGTTAAATTTTTATAAATTGCAAAAAGCAATTAAAATATCTGGCACAACCAAGCTTATTATAAATAAATGTGATATTTTAGATCAACTCAATATTTTTAAATTAAGATTTGACAACTTAAGGGACGGACCTAATTTCATTAAATTCAATAATTTTGATAATATGAAAGAGTATATAAAAAACCAACTTAAAGATTATTGTGATGTAATTTTTTCTGGTAATAAAGAGTATATATAAAATAAATGAATTTTTTAAATTTTAAAAATTTAATTTTTTGGGGAGGTTTTGTAAGAGATTATCTAATTCGTGGAGAATCATTTAATGATATAGACATAGACCCATCTCAGTGCGAAGTTAATCTAATAGATTATCTAGATAATAATTATTCTGAATTTAAAACTACTTGTAATTTTTTTCCTACATATATAATTAATAATTATAAGATTCAAATAGTGCATCTGAATGGGAAAGAAGGATTCAAGCCAATACATTCTCATAATTTGTTTCATTGAAAATCCTAGAGGCCTTGGTGTTGTTGGTCCGACATTGTTTCCTTCAGCTATGCAAAATGGAAAACCTCCAATTTTATTATTTTCATCAACTATCAAACACCCCTCGTCATCGACTAGGCTTTTAAGATCGCAAGCGCAATCTTTTAATTCATCGTCGCTTCCAACATCTATCTCTTTAAGAATTTTCTTAAGATAGTCTGGATAATTATCAGGTTCTGTTAGTGCACATGGCATATATTAGAGATTTACACTTAATATAATATAATATAATATAATATGAACAAAGAGAACATAGATAAACTAACTTCAATTGAATATGCTAGAGCTACAGAATTTAGTCCAATTGTAAGAATATATCCAAAGATACCAAGAAATACAGTCTGCCCTTCTACTGGCAAAAAGTTCAAAAATTGTTGTGGTAAGTTAAATCAAGACTTTTGTGAAAAAGCCAAAGACTCCTTAAAAGAGCATCTTATGAAAATGGTAAATGAAAAAGAAAATCAAAATAAAGAAACCGAAACCAGCTAAATATTACGCTGTTTACAGTAAAAGCGATAACTTTCTTCACGGAGTTTTCCCTCCATCTAAAGAAGGATTACTTAAAGCTAAGGCTCATATATTAAAAATAGATCCATCAAATAAAAATTACAAAATTAAAAAATATTAATTATTAATACTTGGATCTGCTAAAGTGGGGTCGTGTTTAACTTTTGTTCCTCGTTTAAAGTTTTTATGTAGATTTTCGTATAGCACTTTGAAGGTATTTAATGACTTTTCTATAAGATCTTTAATCTTTCCTTCTGGTATTGGCACATCTTGATTTTCTATTTTTTTAATCATTGAATTATAGGCTATTACTAAACATACTGCTAGTGGATCAAAAACAATAACAATTAATATAATAAATATTCTAACTGCATTTTCTATTTTTAATCCAAAAGCTTCTGCTACAAATTTAAATGTTCCAATTTCTCCTTTGCTATTATCACTTTCAAGTTTCATTATTTCTTGGCTATTATCTAGACTTTGTTTTTCTAAATTTTGAAGATCAGAAGTTACTGTAGATATTTGAGAGAATAAATTATTAATGTTGCTTTGAGATCCTTCGACTATTTTATTTTTGCTTTCTACTAATTTAATATCTGTTACTTTTTCAGTTTTAGCTGAACTAAAGAATCCTCCATCTATAGTTTTAGTTGTAGTAACATCTTGTTTGACAGCATTATCTAAAGATGTTTGATATGTCTTTTGTAATTCTATGAGATCTTTTAATTTATTTTTATTGAAATCTATTTGAGAGAGGTAGAAGTTTTGCTGAGATTTTAAGCTTTGAATTTTGTTTAAGTTTAAAGAGTACTGTGAAAAATTGCGTTGAAAAGCGTCAGAAAGAAAACCAAATATGCCTAAACTAGTAATACCCATCAATAGAATTATAGCACAAAGCATATAATTTTTAAGAATTTTGTTGATATCTTTCCAGTAACGATAAAGATAACTAGCTGTAACTAATTTAGCTATCTCTAAACTACCAGACATAATTGCTACGCTATAAAAGCTAGCAGCAAATAATAAAGCTATTCCTTTGACTGAAAAAAATGCAGCACAAGAAGCTAATAGTAAAGCTGATAACCCAAGTATATATTTAAACATAATAATTAATCTAAATTACACATTTTAAATGTAATTATATGAGTGATAGTATCAGAAAGAGATATAGACTTTTTTGCTAAAAAACTAGGACTATCTTTAGAAAAAACTTTTTTATTGATTCAAGATCCAGATTGTTTACCAGAAATATTAAATAAAATATCAGAAACAAATATAAATGGAATAGTAGATATAAGCTTTCCAGTATTTGCAGAAATAACAATTATTAAATATGCAAAAGATTTAAAATATTCTTTTGAAGAAAAAGAGTATGTTTCAGAGAGTATTGGTAATAAATTTTATGATTTAATAGAGTATCCAGTAACAGATAAATCATTCTTTGAACTCAAAAAAGATGAAGATACAGCTAGATCATTATTAGTTTTCTTAGGATTCTTTTATAAAAGTTTAAATAAAAGAAGAAGAGCTTATCCTTCAGAGAAAATCTATTACAATATAGCTAAAGATGGATTTAAAAATTCAGACAAAATACAAGTATCAGAACATCTACAAGATTGGATTAAAGTATTAAGAGTTATACATAATGAAGTCTGGTTTTAATATATCTCTCTGAATTATTTAACTTTTCTTTAATATCCAAAAGGGCTTTACCTCTAGATAAGATATATCTGAGGTTAAGTATTATCAATCCAACTTTTCTTTTAACTCCAATTTTTGCTTCGATCTCAGAAGCAAACGGGCCATCGCACTTATGGATCAGAGGTAGCTTCGATCACTACATTCTGCGATGCCTTTAGCTACATTCCCTTCTTTAGCCATATTATGTACAAATGAAGGTTTTAATAGTTGTCAGCCCTTATGACATTGCTATCTCAGGGATTGATAGTTGATTTTTTGACATCAACAAACTGTCCTATTTGGGAACTATGTT
>Ga0247840_10005418_pt1 | contig 19230 bp, 17 predicted proteins | sample LaCruzMarch2015__FD_192404 | JGI IMG/M metagenome (GOLD analysis project Ga0247840, IMG submission 192404) | Freshwater microbial communities from meromictic Lake La Cruz, Castile-La Mancha, Spain - LaCruzMarch2015_17m | ecosystem: Environmental > Aquatic > Freshwater > Lake | place: Spain... | reverse complement strand
TGGATCTGCTGAACTTCGAGCCGCGGCGGATTCGGCCGCGCCGCGAGCGGCAGGCGGCGGCGCAACGGCTGGTGGTGCTGTGCGAGGACCTCTATCTGAACGCCGCCATGTTGGCCCAGCAGCGGGCGACCGATGACGACGCACCGGCCCTGCCCGACGCGCTCGCGCAAGATCTGCGGCGCCGGGATCAGGTCCGTGCCGATGCCATTGCCGCCTTTCTCGACTGGATGGGGGAGACCGATCCCGGGGTGCGCGCGGCGGCGGCGATCCCCGACCTGAATGAGGAGGTCAACCCCGACCCGGCACCAGACCTGAAGCCGCCGGCCGACGGCGGGCAACCCTGGTCGGCCGCCATGCTCCGCGAGCGCGAGCGACTCTATCGCGCCTTCGACCGGCTGCTCGCCGACCTGGTCGCGCAGGCGCGTCATGCACGCTGAGCGCGGACTCGGCAGCGTGCTCGGCCTGCTGCTCGGCGCCCTCCTGCAGGGCGGCTGCGACGCCACCCTGCCGGTCGAGCCGTCGGCGGGGCCGCACCAACCCTGGGTCCTGCCGGAGTCACTGCGCGCCCAGGTCAAGTCGACGCTTGATCGCTATGGCGACCAGCCGGCCGCGGCGCGGGGGGCGGACCAGCGTTCCGATCCGGCCGCCCTGGACCCGGCGCACGCCTATTCACGCGGTGAACTCATCGACCTGGCGCAGCGGCGCAACCCGGCGACCCGCGCCGCCTGGGAGCAGGCGCGCCAGGCCGCCCTGGCGACCGGGGTCCCGCGCGCCACCCTGCTGCCGCGCCTGGCGGCCAGCGTCGTCGGCGGCTATCAGCGCCTCTCGACCCCGGTGACCCTGCCGTTGGTCGGCACCCGGACACTGACGACGGACGTGCAGGCGGTGATCCCGATCCTCACCGTCGAATGGCTGCTGTTCGACTTCGGCGAGCGGACCTCGGCGCTTGAGGTCACGGACCACCTGGCGACGGTGGCCCGGGTCCAGTTCAACCAGGCGCACCAGCAGGTGGTGTTCGATGTCAACCGCGCCTTCAATGCCGGCGGCGCGGCGGGGCGCAAGGAGGCCGCCGCCGGCCGCGCCCTGGCCGCCGCCCGGCAGGTCCTGGCGGCGGCCGAAACGCGCGCCCAGCGGGGCGTCGGCACCCGCATCGAGATCGCCCAGGCGAACACCCAACTGGCGCAGGCGCAGTTGTCGCTGGTGCAGGCGCAGGGCGAGAGCGCCACCGCCCGCGTGGCGCTGAACGCCGCCCTGGGCACGCCCCACGGCACCCTGATCCAGTTGCGCGACAGCGCCGAGGGCCTGCCCGCGGCGACCGCCGAGGGCCTCGATCAGGTCATCGCGCGCGCCCTGGTCCAGCGCCCGGACATCGTCGCCGGCGTGGCGCAATTGCAGGCGGCGCAGGCCGGCGAGCGCGGGGTGGCCGCCGCCTTCCGGCCCAAGGTCGGGCTCATCGCCAGCCTCTCGACCGGCGACAACCAGTTCAGCTTCAACGGCGGCACCACCTTCGCCGTGCCCCTGCAACAGACCGGTGTGCTGATCGGCGTGACCCTGCCGCTGTACGAAGGCGGCCTGCGCGACAGCCGGCTGCAGAGCGCGCGCTCGCGCATCCTGTCGGCCCAGGCCGCGGTCGCCACCACCCGCGGGGCCGCCGCCGCGGAGATCGCCGCCGCCTACGAGGCCCTGCGCAGCGCCTTGGCCGCCTATCACGCGGCCGACGTGCTGGTGGCCGCCGCCGGGGTCGGCTCCGCCGCGGCCCGGACCGGATTCGAGGTCGGCGTCGGCACCCTGACCGACGCCGCCGCCGCCGACAAGGCCCTGCTGGACGCCGAGAACGCCCGTGCCGACGCCCGCCGCAACGCCTTCGACGCCGCCGCCACCCTCGCCTTCGTCACCGCCGGACTCACCGCCGAGCCCCCATAACCGAGCGGCCGCCCCCAAAACGTCGCGCAGCGACGCCTGTGGGAGCGGCTTCAGCCGCGACGGGCCGCGCGCCGAACGCGGCGCCGTCGCAGGCCGCTCCCACGCGGGACGAATGACCCTCGAAAGAGGATTTCTCTCACAAAGACACAAAGACACAAAGATCACAAAAATCTTCAAAGCGATACGTTGATCGACGAGGTCATCTGGGCGGTGCTCGGCGCAACGCTTTCAGTGATCTGTTGTTCTTTGTGTCTTTGTGAGAGCAACTGCCGGATTTAGGATGACGCACCATGCTGACCGACCCTACCGGCCAGAGCCGCCGGGACTTGCACCCATGACCGAGCCAACAACCAAAAGACCACGCCCGCGCCGCCTCCTGACCATCGCACTCCTGTCGCTGCTGGCCGCCACGGCCGCCTGGTCCTGGTGGTCGGAGGACCACCCGCGCCAGGAGCGCCGCCTGCGCGTCCTGGTCCACGACCAGTTGTACCACTGGTTTCCGGCGCAGATGGCCCCGGACGACGGCTGGCACGGGCTGCGCCAACGCGTCGCGGCCCCCGCTGCGGCTTCGGCCTTGCGCGTCCTGCTGATCCACGGACTTGACGAGCCCGGGACCATCTGGGACGACCTGGCGCCGGCCCTGGAGTCTGCCGGCTTTGAGGTCTGGGAGTTCCGCTACCCCAATGACCAGGGGATCGACCGTAGCGCCGATTACCTGGCGAGCCACTGGCCGGAACTCCCGCCGGGGCCCCCGATGGTCCTGATCGGGCACAGCATGGGCGGCCTGGTCGCCCGCGACTTCGTGTCGCGTCGGCGCCACCCGGTGGGGGAGGGCGCGCCGGTGGACGGCCCCGCGGTCGCCGGGGTCATCCTCGTCGGCACCCCCAACCAGGGGTCCGAATGGGCGCGGCTGCGCGTCTGGCTGGAACTGCGCGACCAGTTCACGACCGTCGAGGGCCGCCGCTTCTCGCTTTTTGCCGCGCTGCGCGACGGCACCGGCGAGGCCAAGATCGACCTGCGGCCCGGCAGCGACTTCCTGCGCGCACTCAACGCCCGCCCCTGGCCGGACGCGGTCCCGATCCGCGCGATCGAGGGCCGGCTCCTGGCCGCGCCGCCCGAATTCGCCGCGGGGCTCGAGGCCGCCGCCGCCGACACCGGCTCCGCGGCCCTGCGCCGCCGCCTCGCCGCCTGGTGGAACAGCATCGGCGCCGGTCTGGGCGACGGCGTCGTCACCCTTGAGTCCGCCCGCGACCCCGGCGGCGGCGCGCCCCTGGTGGTCAACGCCGCCCATCGCGGCCTGCTCCTGCGCTTGCTGCCCGACGACCCGCCGCCGCCCGCGATAGCGCCGATACTCGATATCCTGCACCAGTGGGGCGCGGCGCCTCCGCCTGGAGTCCAAGGCTTCAGCCTTGGGGCGCGCCAAGGCTGAAGCCTTGGACTCCAGGAGAGGCTGCGGTTGCCGCCATGGTGCGCACGGCGCATCCTACGGTCGCGGAGCGGTCAATGGCCCGAGCATTTCCATCGTGCGGTATGCGTCGTGGCAACTTCCTATCGCTACCGGATCTCGATCACGCGCGCAGGAGCTGGTCGACCGGCTCGCCGTGTGATCCCGCCGCCGCGTCGTCATCGCCACCGTTACCATGGGGTGCTGGCGCCCCAAGCACCGCTGCGCGCCGCGGTCACCGCTTACGGGCGCGAGGTAACCACCGTGGACACCCGGCCCCTGCGCTTCCGCCGCAGACCCGCTTGCCCCGCGCCCTTCGAGATGCTACGGTTGCGACCATTCCCGGTTCCGCGTGGCTGAATTGCCTGTCGACTGGAAAAGGGTGTCAGAAAATTTTACAGTTGCAATAACCAATCAAGTTTGTCAGTCATACCAATAGTCTGTTTTAAATCGATATTTGAAAATCAGCTTCATCAGGTATAATTATTGCTTTTATTCAGGGCTCGACTGGAATCCGCGCCTAAGATCCGGGTGGGGCCTCAGGCCGATCTGCGCATCGCGCGATGGCTCATTACTGGACCGCTAACAGATTGGGAACACGTCACCATGAAAATCCTTCGCAGGCTCTCTGTCGCCAGCCTCGCGTTCGCCGCTCAGGCCGCCAGCGCCACCATCATCGACTACCACCTCGTGTCTCTCGGTGGCAGCAGCTACCGGTACGAGTACAAGCTTATGAACGACGGGTCGCTCGGGGCCGGGGTTCCTGTCAAGTGGTATGACATCACGTTCAACTCCTCGCTCTACGACGAGCCTTCCCTCCTCATCGTCACACCGGACCCGCCCGCGTCGGACTGGGACGAACAGATTTTCAGTACCGGCTTGCTGGTCGAACCTGTCTATGACGTGTTCGCCCTAAGCGGCGGTATAGCGGTCGGCGGGACCGTCTCCGGCTTTTCTGTGCAGTTCACCTGGCTGGGAGCGGGCATCCCCGGCGTCCAGTCCTTCGAGGTGTACGACCCGAATACCTTCGATCTCTTGGAGTCCGGAAGGACCCAACCCGCGGACGGCGCTGTACCGGAGCCCGGCACGCTCGCGCTTTTCTTACCGGCCTTCCTCGCGGCTGCCGCTGGCGCAGTCAGACGGCGTAGGCGCTAGCCGAGCGCCCCGCGACCGCGGGTTGAACTGGAATCACTCTTCTTAATCAGAACGTCAGCGCAGGGGGAGTCCTTGATGGACCGCAGCAATCGTTTCGTCCGGGCTGGTTTGATCCTTCTCGTGCCGCTCTTATTGTTAGGAGCCTCTGGCATCGCGCTGGCGGCGCCAAATTTGACGATAGGCAACTACCAGCTCGTCTCTTCCAAGCGCATCAGCCGTTTGGAGTTTGAATACACCTATAAGGCCAGCGTCAGAAACGCCGGCTCGGACGCGCTGGCCGTCTCCGCAACGCTGAATATCAGCGCACCGGGTGTCACGGTGCTCGATGGAACGTTGGGCTTCGGAGATGTAGCCGGCGGCGCCAGTGTCGCGAGCGCCGATACCTTCTCGATCCGGCAGGATCGGTTGTACGGTGTTAGCGAAACCAACTTTGTCTGGGACGTACACGCAACGCTACATGCTGCTGTCGGTGACGTGGGCGGATCTGGAGGAACCGTCGCGGTTACGAACCCAAATAGCCCGATACATGGAACCATTATTGATTTCCCGCCTAATGCTCTCGGCAGCGATGAACAGAGCAAAATAACAATCGATTACGATGACTCATTGCCCGGCGACATCCCTCTGGGAGCGGTACCTGTTAGCAAAGTGTTTCGCATCGAAAAGAGCGGCCAGAACGATTTCGAGATCCCCGTTTCTGTGACGATTCCTTTCAACCATTCCGACGTCCGCCCAGATGATGTTCCTGTCGCTTTCTATTGGAATACGGTTTACAAGAAATACCTGCCGCTAACCTTCACCGCTATTGACAGGAGCGAGGGTACGGTTACATTTAGCACCGCTCATTTTTGTTCGTTTGTCGTATTTGTTGTTCCTGCCGTTTCTGACATCGCCAAGACGGATATAGATACGGGCTTTCGACCCGGCGAAGACGGATTTTTTCATCCCAATTTCGGAACGACTAATATTAGCCAGGGAAGCTGTTTGGGCATGGCTCATTTCTCGGAATGGTACTTTAGCAAAAAGAAGGCATCCGATGGTACCGGTTTATATTGGAAATATCGTCAAGGCGTGGTCAATGATGTTCTTGACGACTCAATAGCAAGAGAGCTGATCGCTCGCGCCGCAGTCGTGCCGACCAAGGAGCATGCTGACAATGCTAAGCGGTGGGGATTTTGGAAAGGACCTGTGGACACGGGGCGGGCTTTACTGACGGCAATGTCGGTCACTCATGAGCCGCAGACCCTCCTGATGACCGAAATCCCGCCGTTTGGCCAAGGGTCGCATGCGGTTACGGTATTTCGATGGGATTCCATGAAGCAGCGGTTTGAAATTTACGATAACAATCACCCTGGAGAAACTGCCTACCTTTCCTGGAACTCTTTTGATGGATTCACTTCGTATTCCGAACCTACCGAACCCGGAGAAACTCAGCATCCGTGGATACCGAGGTTATTTGCGTTCGAGCCGTCGACAGCCTCTTCGGATTACAACCATTTCGAGGCTCTTTACCAAGGTGCCGAGCAAGGTTGGGACACCACAGATTTCCCATCCATTGAGATGTTGGAGCCGATAGTCGATAATGATGGTATCGTCATGGTTAACGACCAGAAACAGGTGCAGATTCGCGGAAGAGTATCCGATGGCGCATCAGATTTGTATTGGGTTAGCGTAGTTATAAACCAGACGATTATTAGTATCGTGCCGATTTCTACTCCTTCACACGAATTCACGTTCACTATTGCTGAGTTGTTGAAAGATAACCCTAAGTTTTTGAAACATAACAATGACGTGATTCTAGTTGCGAGCAATCAAAGTCGCCCCTTTAGTTCCCCGGAAAGGTTCTACGATGGTTATAAGAGATTTACGCTACTCTTGGAACAGTATCCCCTCAACGATACGGGTATCACGCGATGCAGCAACGCCACGACCAACGGTCTGCCCTGCCCGGTGGCGGGTTTCCTGGGGCAGGACGCGGAGTTTGGACGCGATGCGACGCACAACGACGACAGCGACGGCCATGCGGGATTCAGCTTCACGAAGCTTGATGCCAACGGCAATGCCCTGCCAGCCAGTGCCGCGGCTTGGTCGTGCGTGCAGGATAACGTCACGGGGCGGGTGTGGGAGGTCAAGACCACCAGCGGACTGCGCAGCCAGAGCAACACCTATACCTGGTACAACCCGGACACCAAGACCAACGGCGGCAACGCCGGCACCCAGAACGGCGGCTCCTGCACCGGCAGCGCCTGCGACACGCAAGGCTATGTCCAAGCCGTCAATGCCCAGGACCTGTGCGGCAAGAGCGACTGGCGCCTGCCGTCGCAATTCGAGCTCCTGTCCATCGTGAGTAACGATCGATACGGCCCGGCTATCGACACCGCTTGGTTTCCCAATACACCGTCGGGCGGTTGGTTTTGGTCGTCCTCGTCCAGTGCCTACGATCCCGACGAGGCGTGGTTCGTCAGCTTCCTTTGGGGCGAAGTCGGCCCTAACTATAGGAACTATGCCTACCAGGTGCGTCTCGTGCGCGGCGGACAGTGATTTGGTCCTTTTGGCGATGATTCAAGGGGTGCCGCGGACGTGAGCCATGCGGCATCTCAATCATCTGCCCATCTGGCGGGACGCCAACCGCCTGCTCCTGACCATCGAGCAGGCGGTCCGTGGCTTCCCCAGGTATCACAAATGCACCTTGGGCACCGAGCTGCGCCGGCAGGCCATGCAGGTCTGTCGGCTCATCATGCGCGCCGCCGATCAACGCGCGGAACAGTCGCACTGGTTGCAGCAACAGGTCATGGCGGTCGACGATCTGAAGCTCTCGGTGCAATTCGCCAAGGAGTTGGAGGCATTCCGGAGCTTCCAGGAATTCCAGGCCGTCGCTGAGTTCGCGGTGGCGGTGGGCAAGCAGAGCGGGGGGTGGCGTCAGCGGCTTGCGGCGGCTGACGGGCAGAACCGCCCCGGTGCCTGAGGTCCCCAAGGGGCAAAGGTGCCGGGAACCGGGCGTGCCGAGGTCACTGTGCGCCGGTGCCGCCATCCCATTGGGGATGGCATGACAGGTCCGGACCCACGCTACCGAACGGATGTGCGGGTTCGGGAGAAGTGTGCCGGCTAACGGGCGGTTGGTTTTGGTCGTCCTCGTCCAATGCCAACAATCCCAGCAACGCGTGGAACGTCAACTTCAACAATGGCAACGTCAACAACAACAATAAGAACAATGCCAACCAGGTGCGTCTCGTGCGCGGCGGAAAGGGACAGGGTGAATGTCTTCTCGTTCGCGCCCGTCTATCGGGCTACCGGCAGTGCCGGCGGCGCAAGCGCGGCACGGCCAAGGCCCAGCGCTATGAGCAACTGCTGCTCGATCGACTGGTCGACACCACGCAGGCCCTGCAAGAGCGCAGCTACGCCCCCTCCCGCTCGCTCTGCTTCGTGGCGCGCCAGCCCAAGGCGCGGGAGATCCATGCCGCGGACTTCAGTGACCGGGTGATGCACCATGTCCTGGTGCCGCGCCTGGAGGCGCTGTTCGAACCCGATCTCGCCGTGGCGCTCGCCGGGGCGCCCTGGCTGGGGCGCTGGCGTGCCGCCCGAGTCGAGCCACGCGCGGGACTCGCCCCCGGTCTCTCCTGGCCCCTCTCGCAGCTCAAGGGGCTGGGCCGGTCGCTTACGAGCGGCCTGGCAAGCCTATGCCTATATCGCCGACGAGGGCTATCTGTCCGGCGGCATGAAGCGGCGCGTGCTGCGTTTCCTCTTTACCGGCGATGCGCCGGCACAACCACAGACCCGATGAATCAGCGAGGATGACGACGATGCGCAAGCACTACGGATGGGCGATGCCCGTCCTGTTCGTGGCGGGGATCGCAACGGCGACGGCCCAGACCTGCCGCGACCACATTCCGGCCTACGCGCCGGACGGCCGCTTCAGCGACAATGGGGACGGCACCGTGACCGATGCGGCCACCGGGCTGATCTGGAAACAGTGCGCCGAAGGCCTGAGCGGCGCCGGCTGCGTCACCGGCAGCGCGGTCGCGCTGACCTGGCAGCAGGCGCTCCAACGCGGGGCAGATGCCGTCTTTGCAGGGTCTGCGGAGTGGCGTCTGCCGAACAAGAACGAGCTGGCGTCGCTGCTGGAGCAACGCTGCTACGCTCCAGCCATCGACATGCGCTACTTCCCGAATACACCGGGCGGTGTGTTTTGGTCGTCCTCGTCCCTTGCCTACGCTCCCAGCTACGCGTGGCGCGTCTACTTCCAGTATGGCGGCGTCTCCCCCTTCAGTAAGGGTGATGCCATCCATGTGCGTCTCGTGCGCGCCGGACCGTCGCTTGGCGATTTGCCGTTGCCCGCGCCGACCAACGTGCGGGCCACCGACGGGACCTATTCCGGAAAGGTGCGGGTGACCTGGTATCCGGTCTCGGGCGCGACCAGCTACGAGGTCTGGCGCGGCACGAGCACGAGCACGAGTACGACCGGCGCCGTTCGGATTGCCGGTGCGGTGTCCGCGACGACCTACGACGATGCGAGTGTGGCGGCTGGCACCAGCTACTACTTCTGGGTAAAGGCCTGCAACGGCACCGGGTGCAGTTACTTCAGCGGCTATGACTCTGGGTATCGCACTGGTGGGGGATACCAATGAGCGCCAATCGGGCCGGGCTCAGATTGATCTATTTCTTCAAGCGCCTGGAGTTGCCCTCGCCCACGGTCGCCGCAGCCTTGGATGCCTGCACGAACGTGTCCGTGCAGGCGCTATGGCCCATCCTGCGCCGCCACGGGCGGGCACTGCCGCAGGAGCGTTACCTTACTTGATCGGGAAACGCAGGCGGGTTCATTTGCGGACTAACGCCCGCTCCAGATGGACCGCCGGGGCCAGCAGATGCCGCGCCACAGAGGGTGAATCGCCGCGGTGGAGTGCGCGGATGCAGAAAAAAATAGGGGCACGGCTCGAATGGCATTGACTTAAGCCGCAAACATCGTAGAAACAATCGGTTGTGATGTGGAGAGTCGAGCGAAAAACCATTCCGGATCGGCCAATAGCAGGGAAACACCGCGGAAAATTCCGCCTCGGCCCACGTGGCTGTTTGTCGACCCTCCTGTAACTGGCTGATTTGTTAGTGCCGCGGCTTAAGTCCGTGCCATTCGGGCCAGGCTCAATTCAATCCGGCCGGCGGCGAAACATTAATTGCGCCTGGCCCCTTATCTGGCTTATCTGAGTCCGAAGAAGAGGCTAAAAACGTGGTGCATGCCCCGTCCGGTCCGGACGCTTTATCGTGAAAGTCGCGCAGCGACGCTGTGGGAGCGGCTTCAGCCGCGACGGGCCGCGCCGGGAACGCTGCACCGGCGTTCGCCGCAGTGCCGCATCGCGGCCGGAGGTCGCTCCCACAAGGGACTTTCACGTTCCGGGGTGATTGGACGAGCCCTCACGGCCGTTCGCCGCGATCCCGCCGTGCGCTCGACCGCGGTGCCGTGTCGCGGCTGAAGCCGCTCCCACAGGCGGACCGCGCACTGCCGCTCTTTTCCAGTTGCCCGATTCCTTCCACAATCGCTGTGTCCGCTTCTGTGGATAACCTGTGGGGCAGGGCGGGGCGGCACTGGCGGCGCTGGAAAAATGGCGGGCGGTCAGTCCTTGCCCGGGGGGCGGGGAAGTCTCCACAGGCCCCGTGACCGCCTCTGTGGATAGCCTGTGGGGGCGGGTGCCAAGCCACTGGCGTGCCGGGCAATTGGGCCTGCCGGTCAAGGTCTGCCCGGGCGGGGCGGGCGGCCTGACGTATACTGGGCCTCCGCTCGGGCCCGATCCGGGCGTCGCGGCGTCGCGCGGCGCCTTGTCCCAACCGGGGTCCAGTCTCAATCGGAGCAACGGGATGTCCCTCAACGAAGCCGATACTTGCCGGGTCCTGGTGACCCCCAGGCTGCGTGCGGCAGGGTGGGAAGACCCGCCCCATCTGATCGCGGAACAACAGACCTTCACCGACGGCCGCATTCGCATCGTCGCCGGCAAGGCGGTCCGCGGCGAGCGCAAGCGTGTCGATTACTTCCTCCTCTATACCCGGGATTTTCCCCTGGCCGTGGTGGAATCCAAGCCCGAGGGCGCCCCCCAGGGTACCGGCTTGCAGCAGTCCAAGGGCTACGCCGAGCTGCGGGACCTGAAGTTCGCCTATGCCACCAACGGTCACTGGATCATCGAGTTCGACTTCCTGACCGGCACCGAGTCGAACCTCAGCGCCTTCCCCACGCCCGACGAGCTGCTCGCCCGACTCCAGGCCGCCGAAGGTCTGGGGGACGAGACCACCTGGCGCCTCCTGATGCCCTCTTATCCGGTCCCCGAGAAGCCGTCGCGCTACTACCAGGAGATCGCCGTCAACCGCACCCTGCGGGCGATCCTGCTGGGCCGCCAGCGCATCCTGCTGTGTATGGCCACCGGCACCGGCAAGACCGTGGTCGCCTTTCAGATCTGCTGGAAGCTCTGGACCGCCCGCTGGACCCGCGATGGGGCGGTGCGCAAGCCCCGTATCCTCTTCCTGGCCGACCGCAACATCCTGGTGGACGACCCCAAGGACAAGGACTTCGCCCCCTTCGGCAATGCCCGCTGGAAGATCGAGGGCGGCCGCGCCGAACAGAGTCGGCAACTGTATTTCGCCACCTACCAGGCACTGGCCGGGGACAAGACCCGCCCCGGGCTCTATCGCCAGTATCCGCGGGACTTTTTCGACCTGGTCATCGTCGATGAGTGTCACCGCGGCAGTGCCGCCGATGAGAGCAACTGGCGCGAGATCCTGGACTGGTTCGCGCCCGCCTGTCAGCTCGGCATGACGGCCACGCCGCAGCGGGTGGAGAACCGCGACACCTATGGGTACTTCGGCAATCCCATCTACACCTATAGCCTGCGCCAAGGCATCGACGACGGCTTTCTCGCCCCCTATCGGGTCCACCGGGTGGTGACCGACCTGGACGCCGCCGGCTGGCGCCCGAGCCGGGCCGAGGTCGACCGCTATGGACGCGAGATCCCCGACGAGTTATACGAGACCAGAGACTTTGAGCGCATCATCGCGCTGAAGGCCCGTACCGACGCCATTGCCAAACACCTGACCGACTTCCTGCGGCGCACCGATCGCTGGGCCAAGACCATCGTCTTCTGTGTCGATCAGGAGCACGCCGCGGCCATGCGCCAGGCCCTGACCAACCTGAACCGGGACCTGGTCGCCGTGCACCCGCACTATGTGGAGCGCGTCACCGACGACGAGGGCGATGCGGGCCGGGGATTCCTGAGCAACTTCCAGGACCCGGAACAGACCACCCCGGTCATCCTGACGACCTCGCAGATGCTCACCACCGGGGTCGATGTCCCCACCTGCAGGAACGTGGTCCTGGTGCGGGTGATCAATCGGCTGACCGAATTCAAGCAGATCATCGGGCGGGGCACCCGGCTGCGCGAGGACTACGGCAAGACCTGGTTCAATATCATCGACTATACCGGCTCGGCCACGGCCCGGTTCGCGGACCCGGACTTCGACGGCTACCCGGATGAGGTCGACCTAACCAGGATCGACGGGCAGGGCGGCGAGACCGGCACTGAGACCATCGACCAGGGGGGCGAGGGCGCGCCCCAATCAGGCGAGACGGACGGCGAAACAGAGGCCCGCGGCGGAGTTGAGGACCCCGGTCTCAGCGGGGTAGGGCCACCGGCCCGCAAATACTACGTCGATGGCGGCACCGTTACGATCATCGGCCATGTGGTCTATGAAATGGACGAGGACGGCCGGCAGTTGCGGGTCATCCAATACACCGACTACACCGCGGTCCAGATCCGCACCCTGTTCCGCACTGCCGAGGCCTTGAACGCCGAATGGGCCGATCCGGTTTCGCGCGAGGACCTACTCGCGCGCCTGGAGCGGGTCGGCATCCGTTTTGGGGACCTGGCCGACGCCGTCGGCACCCCGGACGCCGATCCGCTGGACCTGCTCTGTCATCTCGCCTTCCAGCGCCCCCTGCGCACCCGCCGGGAGCGGGCCGAGCACCTGCGCCGCCATTGCCCCGATTTCTTCGACCAGCACAGCGTCGCCGCCCGCGGTATCCTCGAGGCCCTGCTCGACCAGTACACCGATCACGGCCCGGATGAGTTCCAGATCGCCCACGCACTGAAGCATCGAACCATCGCCGCTCAAGGCAACGCCATGGAGATCGCCGACCTCTTCGGCGGACCGCTGGCGATGCGGCAAAGCGTGAATCGGCTTCAGGCGCTTCTGTATGCCGATGTCGGCGGAGCATAACTGAGGAACGGTTCACCAATAACTTAAACAAGCCCATTAGGGAATGCTTTTCGCGTCGTTGTCGTTGTCGTTGTCGTAATCGAGGTTATCGTAGCGCCCCGGATTCTCTCGCATGCAAAATTGCATCGCTTCTTACGACAACGATAACGATTGTAATGTCCTTAATTTGTTCTTGACTCGTTACTAAGAGATATTTTCGCAACCACCAGCCGAGAGAGGCCATAGATGCCGGACCTGACTATCCGCGGGGTATCCGATGAGCTTCATGATTGGCTCAAACACCAGGCCCAAGTACATCGCCGGTCAGTAAATCGCGAAGCGATCGCATTACTCGAAGCAATGCGCGCAGAACGCGCGGTCGTCCGCAGACGGCCGTCACCGGACGAGATCCTGGCAATGGCTCGGCGTTTCTCCAGCCTGCCCGTCAGCGATGCCCGGGGTCCAGACGAGATCATGGGCTATGATGAGCATGGGCTGCCCCACCAATGACCGCAATCGTCGTTGATACGTCGGCGGTGATGGCCGTACTGTTGGAAGAGGTCGACGCACACCGCTACGCCACTGCCCTAAGTCAGGCCAACGAGTTGCGCATGGCGGCACCGACCTGGCTGGAGACGGCGATGCTCGCCACCGCCCGGTGCCGCGGCGATGGCTTTCGAGAGTTGACCGCGTTTCTTGATTTCGTCGGGATTGATGTCGTCCCGATGGACTTTGTCTTGGCGCAGATCGCCTACGATGCCTGGGCTCGCTTCGGAAAGGGCCGCCATCCCGCCAAGTTAAACTATGGCGACTGCTTCGCCTATGCCTTGGCCAAGCAGCGCGACGAGCCCCTCTTGTTCAAGGGAGGTGATTTCACTCTGACCGACATCCAGGCCGCAATCCAGCCGACATCCTGATCTCGACTTTGGCCATTTTTCCGCCTGGCCATAGGCATGATAATCAACGCGTTATCTTGGACGGAAAAAATTAGCAGGGAGTCTTCGCCGGGGTTCGCATCGGTCCCGCTGCTGCCTAACCCCATCCTAATTTTTCGTGCTTTTATGTTTCAATCAGTTAGCCAGGACGGCTGTTAGGAAAATGGCCAAAGTCGAGCTGATTGGCTTTGCGGCAATGTCCCTGCCACCTTTTCGAGTCAATAGACTACTATCCATGTCCCCCAAGAAGTCCGCCGCACCCCAGACGACCGCCCAACAGCTCGCGGCCATCATCAAGTCCGCCCGCAACACCATGCGCAAGGACAAGGGCTTGAACGGCGACCTCGACCGCCTGCCCATGCTCACCTGGATCATGTTTCTCAAGTTCCTGGATGACATGGAACTGATGCGCGAGACCAACGCCCAACTCGCGGGTCAACCCTTTCGCCCGGATTTGGCGCCCCCCTACCGCTGGCGCGACTGGGGCGCCGACCCGGCCGGCATGACCGGCGAGGACCTCATCGCCTTCGTCAACAACGACGAGGCCATGCGTCCAAACGGCAGCCGCGGGGCCGGGCTCTTCTATTACCTGCGTGGACTGCGCAGCGCCGCGGGCGCAGACCGCCGCGACGTGATCGGCACGGTCTTCCGCGGGATGCAGAACCGCATGGCGGACGGCTACCTGCTGCGCGAGGTCATCAACCAGATCAACCGTATCCACTTCACCGCCACGCAGGAGATGCACACCCTAAGCCGGCTCTACGAGACCCTGCTGCGTGAGATGCGCGACGCCGCCGGTGACTCCGGCGAGTTCTATACCCCGCGCCCGGCGGTGCGCTTCATGGTCCAGGTGATGGACCCGCGCCTGGGCGAGACGGTACTCGACCCGGCCTGCGGCACCGGCGGCTTCCTGGTGGAGGCGTTCAGCCATATGCAGGCACAGTGCCGCTGCGTGGCCGACGAGAAGATCCTGCAGACCGCCAGTATCCGCGGCGGCGAGGCCAAGTCATTGCCCTATCTGCTGGCGCAGATGAACCTGTTGCTGCACGGGCTCGACCACCCGCAAATCGACCCCGGCAACAGCCTGCGCATCCCACTGCGCGACATTACGGATCAGGACCGGGTGGATCTGATCCTGACCAATGTCCCCTTCGGCGGCGAGGAGGACCGGGGCATCCTCGGTAACTTCCCGAAGGACCGCCAGACGGCGGAAACGGCGCTGCTCTTTCTCCAACTCATCATGCGCCGTATCAAACGCCCCGGGGCGGACAACGACCGCGGCGGGCGGGCCGGCGTGATAGTCCCCAACGGCACCCTGTTCGGCGACGGGATTGCGGCCCGTATCAAGGAGGACCTGCTCAAGCACTACAACCTGCACACCATCGTGCGCCTGCCGGAGGGGGTCTTTGCACCCTATACCGACATCCCGTCGAACCTGATCTTTTTCGACCGCTCCGGGCCGACCCGCGAGATCTGGTATTACCAGGTTTCGCTTCCGGAGGGGCGGCGCAAGTTCACCAAGACCAAGCCTATGGAGGATGCCGACTTTGCCGACTGTCTGGCTTGGTGGAGTGACCGTGCTGAGGGGCCTAATGCCTGGCATATCAATGGTGCCGACCTGCTCAAGTACGATGCAGAGGGGCGTTTACTCTCGGTTAACCTTGACATCAAGAATCCACATAGTCTGGAGGCGTTGGAGCATCGGGAGCCGGGGGATCTTATTGACGACATTCTGATTAAAGAGGATCGTGTATTGGAGATCTTGCGAGAGATCAGGTCTGAGTTGAGTCGGACGGCATGAGTGTGGCCGGCACCATGACGCGACTCGCCGAAATCGCTACGCCGGTCTACCGAGTTGAGACCGTGGCACCCGAAGCTCAATATCAGCTGCTGGGCATGCGTTCCAAAATCGCAGGGCCATTCTTGCGGGAAACCAAGGCGGGGGCAGAAATATCCGCAGCACGCCTGAATAGAGTTGAAGCCGGCGACTTTATCTTTAGTCGACTCTTTGCATGGCAGGGATCATTCGGGTTGATTCCAGCCGATCTGGACGGCTGCTATGTTTCAAACGAATTCCCGCTTTTCCGGATAGACACCGAGCGGGTGGTCCCTGACTACCTGGTATACTGGTTCGGCTTGGCACACGTCCAAAAGCGCGTCGAGTCTGACTGCACCGGATCAACGCCCGGAACCCGCAACCGATACAGCGAACGACATTTCCTGCGCTTATCGTTGGAACTACCCACCATCGGCGTCCAGCGGAGCATCCTGGATAAGATCGAAGCGGTTGCGCAGCGAATTGATGAAGCACGGCGGCTGCGCCAAGAGATTCAAGATGATTTATGCGCCTTGTTGCTCGCCATGGCGCACCGGAACGATTTGTCACCGGCCGAAAAGTTGGCGGACGGCTGGCAGGAAGTGGCGCTGGGTGAAGTACTGCGCCAGTCAGTTGACGACGTGGCAGTCATGCCGGGGCAGACGTATCCGCATTTTGGTATCTATAGCTTCGGCAAGGGCCTCTTCCGTAAAGCCCATTTGTCCGGGGACGATATCAAGGCATCGCGTCTAAATCGCGTCTCCCGGGGGCAATTTATCTACGGACGTTTGAATGCCTATGAGGGCGCATTCGGCATCGTCACCAAGGAGTTCGATGGCTCACATGTCTCCAATGAGTTTCCCATCTTCGACTGTGACGAGACTCGTGTCCTGCCTGAATTCCTCCTGGCGTATTTCTCGGCCCCTGCGTTGTGGGAGGCCCTGAAGCGACAAGTGACCGGGATCGGCGGCGGGGCCGGTAACCGCCGTATCAGGCTGAAGGAGGCGGTGTTTCTCGCTCATCGCCTCTGGCTACCCCGGTTGGATGACCAGCGACGGATCAAGTCGGTTGCCGCGAAGCTCGATGAGGCCAAGGCTATACGAGCGCGCGCCGAGGCGGAGTTTGATGCACTTCTCCCCGCCGTCCTCGACAAGGCATTCAAGGGCGAGCTATGACCCGGCCCGGCAATCCATTCTCCTCTCTGCGCCTCTGCGCCTCTGCGAGAGATAATCCCCCATCTTCTCGTCTTCTCGTTCCCACGCTCCAGCGTGGGGATGCCGTCTGGCCGCTCCAGCGGCCCGTAGGGAAACGGGACGCTGGAGCGTCCGGATTTGCTCCCACGCCGGAGCGTGGGAGCGAGAAAAGGGAGGAGTTTAATGGCGCAGGACCGAATGATGGGCATCGCCGCGCTCTGCCCATTCTACCCGTTGCAGTCGTGCCGGGGGCGCGGCCGGGGCACTTACGCTAAGCGCAGGCGCGACGAATGATTCAGATTGTCGAGGTAATGGGCCGCGCGAGTCAGGGGATGACCAGACCCTTCGTGTGCCGTGCGGACGACGGGGAGGTCTATTTCGTCAAGGGTACCGGCGCCGGGCGGCGTGGCCAGATCTGCGAGTGGGTCGCCGGCCGCCTGGGACAAGACCTGGGACTTCCGATTCCAGCCTTCGCGATCGTCCAGGTGCCGCCGGAGTTGATCGCTGTTGGGGGTATGCCCGAGCTTACGGACCTTGGGGCCGGTCCCGCCTTCGGCTCCCGGCGCCATGCCCTGGTAGAACTGCCGCACACCGCGGTTGGCGAGGTGCCGACTGAGCTTCAGTGGGACCTGCTGGCCTTCGACTGGTGGGTCCGCAACGAAGACAGAACCCTGACCGCCGCGGGGGGTAATCCGAACTTGTTTTGGGACCCGGTCGGGCGTAGCCTCTTGGTGCTGGACCACAATCAGGCGTTCGACCCGGACTTCGATCCGGCGGATTTCAGGCATTTCCACGCCTTCGCGCGCCAGGTGCCGGCGCTTTTCGGCGATCCGGTTCGGCGGGGAGAGTATGCGGCACGCTTTGAACTGGTCCTCAGCCGTTGGGACTCTATCCTTGCCGAAGTCCCGCCAGTCTGGCTTTTCGTGGACGCTGAGATGACGGTCCCCACACAGTTCGATACATCCGCTATCTTTCAAATGCTGACATCCTTTATGGATGATAGCTTCTGGGCCTTGCCGTGAACGCCGTCGCTTGCCGGTATGCCATCATCCGTTTCGCTCCCTTCGTTGAGACGGGCGAGTTTGCGAATGTCGGCATACTCCTGTTGGCCCCGCGTGCGGGTTTCTTCGGCAGCGAATTGGAGACCCGTCGGTACGCCCGAATCACCCGTTTCTTCGGTGGCATGGACGCCCAGACCTACAAGGCGACCATGACGATGGTCGGCGCCGAGTTGCGCCACTTCGAGGCACTGTTACGGGAACGCGGTTTTCACACCCAGGGGGATCACGGCACAATCGCCTTCGCTCAGGAGGTCTTTCAGGAGATCATCCGCCCTCGCGAGGGCATCATCCGTTACAGCGACGCCCGGGTGGTCATGGCAGCGGACCCGGGTGCGACCCTGCATGAGCTATTCCAGCATTATGTGGAGCGCTCCTTTGCAACGAAGGTCAGCGGATGTGCAGTTACTGGTGCTTGCCCGTGAAAAGGAGCAAGTCTTGGCGTTTGCACGCGGCGGAGTCCCGTAGGATGGGCAGAGCGCAGCGATGCCCATCCGGTCGCCGGATTCACCGCCTGCTCCCAGGATGCCTTCCAACCCCTGGCCTGGTCGGACGCTCAGGTCGCCGGGAGCGGCAGTCGCCCCGCGACCGTGAAGTCGGCAAGGTAAAAGCATTGTACGGTGCGGCCCCGGGGGCCGGAGAAGACCACCCGGTCGGCGCGGGTTTCACAGAGCCAGGGTTCTGGATTGAGGGGGCGACGGCTGGCGAGCGCCGCGGGGTCGAACAGGGCCAGGTTGAGGCCGCTGGCCGGGTCACGCGCCGAGCGGTATTCGATCAGCTCGACACCGGCGTCGCGTAGGGCGCGACCGAGGCGCTGGGTGGGACCATAGTCGCAGGGGTGGCGCAGGACCGGTTCGTGCGCCGCACAGGGCGGGGCCTGAAGTCGCAGGCCCCGGGTGCCGCGGTAACGGGCACGAAAGAGTGTGTGCTGGGTCAGCAGACGCGCGGATGGCGGGGGCGTGCACATGGCGCTCCAGAACACGAACCGGTAGTAGGCGCACTCGGCAAGCGCGGTGGCCTCCCCCAAGGCGGCGTAGAAGATCCCGGGCTCAAGGCGGGAGCCGAAGCGCGATCCGTGTGGCAGGGGCGGATAGCGAAAGGGGGTCGCGAGCAGATAGTGCAGCCGCTGGGTGCCGGGGCGTCGCGGCGGCTTGCTAGGCTCCAGGAGGTCTTCCAGCAGTGATTGCTCGGCGAGGTCGTCGACCAGGCTGGTGGTTGCCACCTGCTCCTGACTCTCTACGAGCCGCAGGAACTCACCCTCCAGGGGGAACGGTTGGAGTTCGTTATGGCAGAGGTTCCAGAGGTCAGGGGTGCCATCGGCTGCGGTCTGCGGCGTCCCTGGAAAGGAGGGCATGGGGTTGGCGCCGCTCAGACCCGTCCGCGCATCGCGTCCAGGTACTCCAGTACCCGGGTCAGACCTTGCACCGAACGGACTTGCTGCGCCGGCACCCCGCCCGTGTCCCGGTTCTTGGTG
>Ga0247840_10005417_pt1 | contig 19234 bp, 19 predicted proteins | sample LaCruzMarch2015__FD_192404 | JGI IMG/M metagenome (GOLD analysis project Ga0247840, IMG submission 192404) | Freshwater microbial communities from meromictic Lake La Cruz, Castile-La Mancha, Spain - LaCruzMarch2015_17m | ecosystem: Environmental > Aquatic > Freshwater > Lake | place: Spain... | reverse complement strand
CCTCTGCATCTGACATCACGTCGGAAGGCAAGCCGCAGTCGGAAAGAGGAATCAAAAAATCTTCATCTGCTCAAGTTTGAGCAGGTTTAGACCAACGGTGTTTCACTAAGCGCTTCGGAAACAGCAAAAAGGGGGATGTCGTCAAATGGTTGAAAAGACATCCTTACATGTAGCCCTCCATGTTGTCTCCGTCAAACAAGCCGGATGACCGTTCAATACCAACAGCGTCACGAGACAACTGAGACACCAAAGTCTAGGTCAAGTTGCCAGCTTTTAGTCTCCTTCGGCTCATTCTTGGAGTCCAGCGGCCGCGCAAGCACCAAATCCTGCAACACAGCAGCGTGGTTCTCAAAAACATTAGTCCCGTTTTTAACGATATAGTCCCATGGAATCTTGGGGTTGTTTAATGTGTTTCCACGATTGATTAAGCGGTCAAGCCTGTCAACTTCCTGCCTTGCGAAAGAAACCGAGAGGTGTGCCTTGGCTTTGGCCCAGACCTCATCGCCTGGCTCAAATCGTTTTTGTAGCTCATCAAAAAATTCGCTCATGTCGTGCGGATGCAGGAAATAGGATTCGTCGATAATAAAGCCGGCTGCCAGATTCCGGCCTCTGACAAAAATCCAATAGCGATTCTTCCATCGAGAAATAGTATGCGAACCAACATCTCGGGACGTCGAAACACCGGTCACGGTGGTGGATTTTAGTTCGAATGGGTTGCCAAACGAGTCGACCGCATCAACGCCGCTTCGGCCATCGCGCGGATCTACTAGCCCAAATAGTTCCCGAATTTGTTGTTCGCGCGAATCATCCTGGACTCGCACGGATTCATCGCAATCAGCGAAGAATGGCTCAATCATTTTAGGTGGATTTGCGCGGCACCGATCCACCCAAAGTTGATTTGATGTGCTCGGCCGCCCGCCTCCCTGCCTCGCGTATTTCCTCACGCGTCGCGAGACGAAATCGGCCATTCTGAATTAGGCTCTCGACTCTCTGCCCAGCCGCCGCCACCTCACGAGGCATTTTATCAGAACTCATGCTTCGCGCCCGCAAAATGCCCTTCGAAATGCAGCGCCACTTGCCGCCGCCATCTCCCCAACCTTTTCAAGCTCAGGTGTTACCGGCAGCATAATGGGCAGGTTCGTGTCAGCATCGACAAGAATGCTTTTGCGGTATTGAACCCCGCCGGGTGCGGGCATAACAATGGCTTGAAACGGTGCGTTCATAAGAGCCATATACCACCCGCAAAAAGGAAAGGCAAGTCTTTTCAGCATCAAGGCGCCACAGGGAGCCTTGGCGGGATGATCGGCCCCATATCTACGGCAGCATCAAAAGGCCCGGCAATCGGAGCCCACTTGGAAGCGGCGTCAGGGTGCGTGCGGAGCATCGCATACATAATGCCACCACCTGCATCATTTCCTACCCACCGCGCACACCAGTTATCCGGCAAAAGTCGCTCGTAGTCGTCAAGATGGGGGAACACCTCGGTTTTACGACCGAGTGTGCACGCAAAATCATCAACCCGACTTGCCACCGTGGCAAAAAGCAACTTCGATTCGCCAGCCAAACTATCAACCAAATAGGAGCGGAGTTTCTTATGAAGTGCAGCGCGTGTCATAAAAACAAGATACGGGTTACGCGAGAGCCTTTGGCCCGGGAGCGTTAGCAAGAGTGAGAACAGCTTTGTCAACAAAGGCAAAAAACTCGTGACAGCTATTAGCGTCTGCGCAAAGCGCCTCCATCACACCAACGACATTGCATTTATGCCGCTTTTCGTAAGCGCAAGCAGCATCGAACAGACGGTCCGAGTCGGGATGCCGCACAAAATCCCCACTGGCCTTGAGGCCACCCCACGACGTGGTCATTGTGATGGTGCCATCAAGAAAGACAGCCCTCAGCGACACGTAATCATGCTGTTTGTTCAGTTTGGCACCCAGCTTAGGGGCAGGAAGCGGCTTAACCGTCAAACTCTCGATTGAGTATGGCACCCGCCGCTTCATAGAGCTAAGGTATTTATTAGCAGCGGCCCGCGCGGATGCGTCAATATCGGTGCCACCGACGAACTTAATTTTACCTGTTTGAATCCGAACACCTTTTTCAACGAAAACGCAGACGACAGAGTGAGTAGGATAATCCATAACTGTAATGCTAGCGGGAAGTTAAGATACGCGAAACTTCACCAATGCAAAAGCCTCTCCCAGTAATAACCGACGCCTAGCTTAAAGCTCAAAATCCAGCGTTGTTTCTTCCTGGTAATGCAAGTCCCCGGCCCGGTTTTATGTTGTTGACATGGACCGCAATCCCGCGAAGTGTCCTTCGTCCAAACTTTCCCCTCTGTGTTAGGAGCCGACACAAACATCATCCCGCCAATCGCCGGGCAGTCAAGCTCCCAACTCCCATTGGGATAAAAATGCTTTGTAACAAACTCGGAAACCTTCTCGGATTTAACCGCGCCAATAGCTCTTGCACTCATTTCTGTTTAGGGAACAGCGATTCAAAAACCGGTTTAGGAATCGCGTATTGCGCTCCTCTTTTTGTCGTAATAACAGCGACATAGCACTGTCCACCTCGGTAAAAGCTGCATGGGGTGACAGTCGCACCCTTCGCTATCGATCCCCGCGCCCTCGCCAAAGAAACCGTAGGAGGGAAAACGCTCATACACCAGCGGTCACTTGCTCCTGGATCTTCCGCTCGACCTCAATCACCTTGCGCCGCGCCTCGTCAAATCCCAGGCGAGGGTCTTTACCAGAAAGACTGGAAATGCGTTCGCTCAGCGCGCGGCAGACAATCGAAATATCTTCCTCTGTAAGTTCAAGCTTCATGGATTAGAAGATACATCGCCGACACGTGAAATTTCACAAAAAACGCCCGTATCACGCCCGTGGTCTTCGTAGTGACTAATGAGGCGATATCGGCCAGGCGGAACATTTACAATGAAATGGTTATCAGCGGGAAGGGTATCTAACCGCGATGCATCGATAGCTGTAAATGCCCAAAGCTGCGTAATTACATGGCCTCTCTTAATCCACGAACGTTTCGCAGCAGCGGCAGTCCATTGATTAGGCCTGGGCTCGTCTTCGGCGGCATAGCCAACGCGGAGTGTTCCTGCGTCTTTTTTGCTCTGCCACACATCTGGCGAGGTGTTTCCCACGTGAACGAAAAACGCCTGAGCTTTTTTGGCATAGAACTCCGAGCGCTCAGCGCGCCCCTTGCGATTGCAGGGGTCAAAAGTATCCTCCTCACGCTGGTCGTCCGGGCTTGGAAACAAGTGATGAAACAGGGTATTCGCAAAAAGCAGTTTGCCAGTAGGAACATCAATCTCAACAGTGATTTTTGGGAGTTTGCCGTCGGCACCATAAACCTTGGTGAATGGTAATGCGCGCGTCATGTTGAGAAAGTCAAAGTGTCTCACCCACCCAAATTCCGACTCAACAGCCTCCGCCAAAAAGTCAACACGCGATTGCATGGCGTTAGGGTTGGCACGAAGCGTTTTAAGTTCCATGGCAAGCATGTTGTTGCGCTGCCTTACCTCGCGTGCCGTGAGGCAACGTTTAGTCGGACGAAAAGTCTTTCCATCTAACGCCCACTCAAAGCGGTCTCCCGTAACATGGCATTCGCGGTCAATGCGCGCCGTCAATGGATGGGTGAACAACCTCTCGCGGTTATCGTCACTTGGGTGGTTCGCCCAGGCCAAGAAGTCCGCCCGCAGCCGTTTCGACTCGTTAGATCCTCCATGGTTTTCCGGGAAAGCCATTCCAATCAATTGCGCAAACCCGCTGGCCAGCGAAAGGCCGATGTTATTTTTATCTAACCGTGGCTCGTTATGGTAATAACCAAGCGTATCGATGATGAGATAGTCAAACTCAATCAGCTTCTCGAAAAAGAAAATCAACCGCAAAAAGACATTCGCGCGGCCGCTTTTGGGTTTGCGTTGCTCCGACAAGGCCCACAATTCTGGAATGCTGGGCCGAAAATCGACCTCAACCGCACCCTCGAAGCCTTTTAGTCGCCGGTCAATATGTTCGCCCAAAACAGTTTTGCAATACACTCTTTTGCCAGAGGCACTAAGATAATCAACTTTGAGCACTTCGCCGCTGCCAAGTTGGTAATAAGTGTCGGATTTAAGGCTCATTTTAGTGTTCGCTGTCATCGCCGCAACTCACGCTTCCGCGACCATCGTCAAAAGCAAGGGCCGATTATCAGTTATGTGCGGCGAATGGCTCAACACAGTGGGGCCTGCTGAGAATGAAAACTTAACACGGTCTCCGCGTCGCGGGAAGCCTGGGGCACAAACATCCAAAAACGAAAGGTATGCAACCCCGTCGATTGTCACAATGTTATTGCCAAGCCCGCCGATACAAAAATCAATGGACTCGTAAACGCCAACCTGGATGGTCTTCTTGTTAGCGTTCATCAATAGATATCCTCACTGTGAAGTTCATCGCTAGTAGGGGAGCCAACAATCTGGCCGGCAACTCTGGCAATCTGCATAGCCTCACCTCTCTCCATCCACCTGCCTGCCTGGTCAATAAAGCCCTGCTCACAGGCATACCATGCTTGACCAGCCGCGTCACCTGCATCAATCAGTGAGCGTATTTGCTCTCGCATTACAGTATCATAGTGTCGCGCACCACAAACAACTCGACTGGTTCCCGGGAGCCGGATAGCGGCACAAACAACGCGACGAACACTCTGAGGGTCAGGGACAACACAGGCCAACAAAATACGCTCCGCCTCAGCATCACCCGCGCTGTTATCGCCCACAATCGCCTGCACAAGGTCTTTATCGAGAGGGATTCCAGCCTCACCCATTTCATTGAGAATATCAGCGGCGGCCGCATGTCGGCAAATCGTAGGCAACGGGAAGCGGACCAGCTTAAGAAGAAGCCGAATGAGTGCAGCCCGCCCAATCCCGCTAGAAGACATATCATTCATGGGCACAAGATACCGAAGGCTTCTTGCCTGAAAGCGTTACATCAACAAAACCCATCCAAGGAAACTGCTGAGGAATCGCTCGAACAACAGCGGCCTCGACTTCCAACCGGTCCATATCCAAACGCATAATCTCATCCTGCGCCTCATCATCGGGTTCTGCCCAAAGGACAGGGACCCCCCGGAAACAGTTTTTCTCGGCGGCAAAAAGCCGATGATGCCCATCTAAAAGCGTATAAGCATTGTCTGATTTGTAGGCAAAAACAGGCGGTAGTTCATCGGGCCAAGAACTACAAAGTAATCGAGAAATCCGCTCACTAACTGCGGGATAGCGCAAGCTCTCTGTAACCTCAATCAAAGAAAGAGGAACAGACGAGAGTCCGCAAGGGACAGCAATGCCGCCAAAATCCCAATCAAACAGAAATGCGCTCATCACAATAAGCTAGGCGTTTCGCGTGTCCAAGATTAGAGTGGTGGCATACATGGCACAGGCATTTTACAAAGAAAATAAAACCCCATAGTCAACACAGAAACCACGAAGCCCGCCGCCGGATGCACCCGGCAATGAACCACCATACCGAGCAAACAAAAGAAGATTGCGATGAAGGCAAGCATATTAAGCAAAACTTTCGTGATACTCAGGAGGGTCATCAAAAGGGCTATAAGTCGAACGATGCTCACACCGCTCTTGCGCCCCTGTCCGGCGGTCAACCACTTTCCATCCGGTCCCCAAACACCGCATACAAGCAGAGCCGTCGCGGCCTACTGACGTCGACTCATCAACTGCGCTGGATTCTTCTGGAAGCATAGTTACAAGATACGGAACTTGCGGAAAAAGTGTTTTCGAAATTAACATGCTGATAATCAGGGGTATTTTTTGTTTTTGAAGTTAAGCGACCGAGCCCCCCACATCATCTAATATCGTTTAGAGGTCACTTTAGATTGTCCAATATTGTCCAGATTTCAGCCGATTGTTGGGGTTCCGTATCTTGATTTTCGACCCTTAAATTTGTTCCTCGCGAGCTTGGTATCTTCTCTGTCAGCTATGGCCAGAGAAGGACAGCTTTCCGATTACCCGAGAGCCGCTGATGTTGCGGAGGCGTTGGGCGTTACGAAAAACACGGTTTGGACATGGGCCAAGCGCGGAATTCTCCGCAGCTACTATATCGAGGGATGCTTATATTTTTGCTGGGAAGACATCAACGAAGTCTTGGCCAAGAACTCTTACATTGGAAAATGCCGTCGTCCCGCGCCGTCATACCGGGGCGGGCGGACTCGTTGCTCGAATTGTGCCAAACAAGAAGGTGTTCAATGAAAAATTCCCTCGAACGAGGGCGACGTTTCTGGTAAGCGGGAGGGATGGCATCGATGGTCACCCAAATTCAGAAAGACATTCTCAGCGGACAAAAATCCGTCACCGATTTGCTTCGAGTTGCAAAGCTTATTTCCGTGAAGCTTGGGCTGCCAAGTGTCGAAGAATGGATTGATAAAGAGTTGAAGGGCTACACCGAAAAAGACCGCGTGCCTGAATATCGCCGGGTTTCCCCAGGAGTGTTTAAGTCTTTCAACCCATACCACGGGTGGATTACGGTCGGCGGGGATTCCCTGCGGACAAAGGTGTCCTTTTCTGACCCGATATCGACCATCGAGGAGTATTCGAAACAGGAGCATCTTGCCTTTAAGCCTCAAAAGAACATCCGACTAACGGACCCGATTGGCGGCATGGGCGAAATGGTGTCCCAATCACCCCAACAATTTGTGTATTCGGGCACCATCTTCAAAACGATGGTCGAGGCGGTCAAGGACCAGCTTTTGGATTGGAGCACGGAACTCGAAAAGAAAGGAATTCAAGGAGACGATATGTCATTCAACGAAGCAGAAAAAGAAGCAGCACACAGCACCGTTTTCAATATCGCAAACATGCATGGGGTTATTGGAGACGTTAACCGCTCTCAAGTTGCGATTTACGATTACAGCACCGTTCACAAAGAATTGAAAGACGCCCAGGTGAGCCAGGACTTGCGGAATCAGATTGAAGACATGATGGACGAACTGAAAGCTGCCCCGCAGGCAGAAAAGCGGACACTCACTGAAAAAGCCAAGCAGTGGATTGTTGAGAACGAAAAGGTTCTTGGGGCTGGGGCGGCGATTCTGAGAAAAGCACTCGGGTTTGAGTGAAGCCGCAGCGGGGATTGTGTCGGGGCGGAAAACGCATTGAGACTTTTTGAGGGGTGCCCCCGTATTTGTCCTACCACATCCGGTAATCTCCCGCGCACATGAACGACGAAATCCCGCTGGAATCTGCCGCTGCCACCCTCCTTGCCCTCGTGTCGCCCGAGGAAACCGAGCGCATCCGCCTCGCAAGCGACGACGAACTTCTTGCAATCGACAGGCGGATGGGGATGGCGATTCGCAACAGCCTCGGAGTCTGGGCGGGGAACCCGGCGCTTGTCGCGCAATTGAACGGCACGGGCGCCACCCATCCCGACGACATGAGCCTCGCGATTTTGCGAGCGGCACGCCATATAATCAGAGGAAATAATGCGGCTACCGCTTGTTTATTTGCAGTTTGACACTCCCATTTTTCCACGTTTCGCGGTAACATGATCATCCTCAGCACTTTCTCAATGTCCAATCTCCGTGAAACCAGCCGAAGCAACAATAAAGCACCCGAATCACTTGGGGATGAGAATACAGCAGAGGTTTACCGCAAAAATTGGGTCTACTCAAATTTGCGCTCATGCGCTATTTGAGAACAAGCAACTTCCTCGAAATCAGCAACTCCCTTCAACCATAGCCATGCCGCCTATCGCAACCGACGAAATCAACCCGAAAATTGAGATAAAACCGCCTACCACCGAACGCCGCGACAACCGTTCTGATTTCAGGTTCAGCGGGCACCAGACATTTCCGCTTCGACTCTCTTGGTTCCCAAAAGCCATAAAAGCGCTTGCCGATGGAATTGACCCTTTTGCGGACATCGATTCGGGCATCACTCGGTTGGGTCTTGGCAAAAATATGGTAGAGGCTCTCAGGTGCTGGATAGAGGCATTCCAAGTGGCAGTCAAAACCGAAAAAAACTGGAAGCTCACCCCCGTGGGAGAACTCATTTTTGACCGCAAAAGAGGATTGGACCCATTTATTGACGAGCACTCAACCGCTTGGCTCCTCCACTGGCTGATTTGTTCCAATCAATCAGCGCCTTTTTTTGCGTGGGAGTGTCTGTTCAATCGCTGGCACTCGCCAGATTTCACTGCCAGCCAGGTGCTTGCCGCTTTTAAAAAGGAATCTGATAGTAGCAAGAGGCCAGCCTCAGCCGTTACTCTCCGGCAACACTGGGAGGTTTTTATCCATAGCTATCGCCCACCGCGTAACGGCAAGGGTGAAGATCACCTAGATTGTGTTTTATCCCAAATCCGCTTGGTCGTTGAAGCTGGCGAGCGGCAAGGGACGGATGGGAGGATTGAAACCCGCTATGAATTCGACATGTCGCCGAAAACGTCCATTTCCAATCAATTCTTTGCCTTCACCATTCACGACTGGTGGAACAAGACTTCGCGGACTGAATCCACGGTGCGTCTGGCCGATGTGGTCTTCGCTCATGGTAGCCCCGGCCGCCTTCTCAAAATGGCGGAACGCGAAATCATTCGGCGCATGGAATATTTGGGCCACGAAGCCAATCCCGATTTCGAGATTACTGAATCCGCAAACCAGCGGGTCGTTACGCGCCGAAAAGAATCCGATGGGTTCAAATCTCTGACCGAGGCGTATCAAAACCCTATTTTTATTTAATGAGAACTTCCTCCTGCCACGCAAAACAATTGCCTTATCCCCCAGATTTGATGCGGATTCACCCGCGATTTATGCGTTCCGTCCTTCTCGAACGAGACGCTCAAGACCCAAACTCTTCTCTCGGCTATTTGCTCACGCCTGTTGCACAGGGGGCAATTACCCGACTTGGCTCTGCATTCGCCCCGAAATCCACGCAGCGGGCCTGGCGCGTGACCGGCGATTACGGTTCTGGGAAGACTGACTTCGCCCTAGCGCTCTCGCGACTGGTGTCAGGAAATCGGGAACAACTACCGAACTCGATGCGAGGGCTTTTGCCGCGCGGCACCAATTTTAAAACGGCGCTCGCGACAGGGGACGCGGAACCGCTTGGCACCACTATTCTGCGTGCAATCGGCAAAAAAGTTGATGGACGAACCAGCCTTTCTACTCAGAGCATTATCACGAGCGTTTCTGATGCTGTCGCTCGTGCCCGCAAGGACGGACATCAAGGACTCGTGCTCATCATTGACGAATTGGGGAAGAACCTTGAATTCGCAGCTCGTCACCCTGATTTTGCAGATGTGTTTCTTCTCCAGCGATTGGCTGAGGAAGCGGCGCGAAGCGGCGAAAGTGCGCTGGTTACAATTGTCATATTGCATCAGGGTATTGCCGCTTACTCGACCGGCCTGGATATGGCGGCTCGCCGCGAATGGGATAAAGTCGCAGGGCGATTCGATGAAATCGTGTTTGCGCAGCCGCTCGGGCAGGTTTCCGCGCTCGTTCGAGCAACATTAAACATTGACGTCTCGAAAATGCCTGCTGACTGGGTGGCGGCATCGAATGTGGCGATGAAAGGTGCTGTTCGTTCCGGACTTTACGGAACTGGCACTGGCAAAAACGAATTTGAATCTTTCGGTCCGGGGCTCTTCCCACTTCATCCAACAGTTGTGCCGGTTATTGTTAGAGCAATGAGGAAACTGGGACAAAACGAGCGCTCCCTATTCAGTTTTTTGGCCTCAGCCGAACCATTCGCACTGCAGGACCACAGTCGAAAACACCCTTCTCCGTCTGACGCTGACCCTTTTTATCGTATTCATCATTTCTTTGATTTTGCACAACAAAACCTCGCCGGTTTCCAGTCATCCAGTGCTGGCACGAGCCCCATGTGGGGAGTTGTTGATGAGGTAATTGCCTCCGTAAAAGTCTCTTCTCAACCGGAGACGAATATTCTGAAAACCATCGGCATGTTGAGCCTGTTGGATTCTAGTGATATTGTCGCAACCCGAGATGTTGTCCTGTTAGCTATTGGTGGGGATGAGAAAGAGGGCAAGCAAGCATTTAATGCCCTTCAAAAGCGCGGGATTATTTATGAAAGGGGCATGGTTAAAGGTTTCTGCCTCTGGCCTCATACATCTGTAAATTTAGACGATGCCTTCGAACGGGCGACGGAAGCTGTTTCGGTGGAAACGGTGGATACGAGTGTCTTGTGCCGCCATCTTACGTCGGAAGCGCTTGTTCCCAGGTTTTACTACGCTGAAACTGGCACTCTTCGTTATGCCACGGTCACTGTTTTACCCTATGCCGATTTATCTAGCGCAATTTCGTTTAACCCGCTTTTGCACGCACGACACGCCGACATGCATGTGTCGCTTGTAATCCCCAAAGACGAAGCAGAAAAACGAAGGGCCATCGCCACACTTAATGACCGATACAATGAAATTCCCGACGGCCAAGTTGTTTGCGTGGCTGAACCTGTTCCTGATGCTGTAAGCGCCCTTAACGAATTGCTGGCATGGGAGTGGGTTCGTGACAACACCCCTCAACTCTCGGGGGATAGATTTGCCCGCGAAGAATTGAGACGGCAACTCGAACAGGCAAAACGGGCACTGCGAAGCAAACTGAACGGTTTAGATGATTTGGGTATTCCTGGTTCGACCCAACTCATTTCATGTTTTACGCTTCATGGAGGGCAGCAGATGTCTCATGGGCGTCCAATGCTAACCTTTATCGGTGAGCAATTCAAAGTGCTCTATCCAAAAACCCCGCGCGTTTTTAACGAGTTGATTAATAGAAAAAACCCTAGCGCCGCTGCTGTTTCTGCGCGAACAAAGCTGGCGCAAGCAATGGTTGAATCTCCGCACTTGCCAATATTAGGTATGAACGAAGAAAAGCGACCAGCGGAAATGGCGCTTTACCTATCGATTCTTAAAAACGGCGGCTTTCATGTGCCTACGGAGAATGGATGGCAATTTCGCCTTCCTCAAAAGGCTGCTGACAAATGTGGCCTTCTTCCATCAATCAAAGCTGTTACCAATCTACTTATTGACTCTGGGGAAGATGCGCTTGTTCCAGTGCCGAAGGTTTTTGAGATGCTATCATTGCCGCCTTACGGCGTAAGAGAGGGTCTCCGTCCGGTTATTTTATCAATCTGCCTGGCAATCCTACATCAGCGCATTGCGCTCTATGAGGATGGAACCTATCTTCATGAGGTTGGTGGAGAGGACTTTCTGAGATTGATGAAGGAGCCGCAGGCATTTCACCTACAATACTGCAGTATAGAGGGGGTCAGAAATGAGGTTTTTCAGAAACTTTTGTCAGGGTTGCAGCTATCACCTCGTGACCCTCTTCATGTAGACCTTCTAGACCTAGTTCGCCCGCTTGTGGTATTCATTTCGCGGGAAATACCTGAATACGCCCGCAAAACACAAAATCTCCCTAAATCGGTGATCGATGTGCGTCGGGCACTTATAGAGTCTCGCGAACCGGTTCGACTTGTTTTTCGCCAGCTTCCTGAAGCATGTGGTTTCGCTCAGGTTTCCTCCAAAGTGGGTTTTCCAACTGACGAGGCAATACGGTTAGCAGCGCGGGTGAAAGAAGCTATGCAATGCCTACAAAAGGCTTATCCTGACCTTTTATCCCGTGTAGCAAAAAGCATCATTGCAGCATTCGGTGTTTCTGGAAGTGTCCCAATTGCGAGACAAATCATAGCAGGGCGGGCCTCACAACTCGCTGCTGCTGTCACTGAACCCACCTTAAAAGCGTTTGCGCTACGTCTAGCTGATAAAAATCTAGCTCAGCAAGCGTGGCTCGAATCAATCGGCAACCTTCTCGCAAAAAAATCACCCGAAAGGTGGAGTGACCTAGACGAGACCGAATTTGGACATCAGTTAGAAATGGCTTCTGGCCGTTTCAAGAGAACAGAGTTCGCTATTGTCGGGACAACAAAAAAGCTAAACGGACACGCATGCCGAATTGCACTCACTCGTAGCGATGGAGCGGAGGTTGGGGAACTGGTAGATTGGAACAACAGAGATGAACCTGAACTGCAGCGGGCACGGGAAGAAATAGATGCACTTATCAACCGTCTGGGTTCTACTGGACTTGCAGCCACAATGCAAGTTCTTTGGGAGCGGATTGGGAAAACCGCAATAGTTACGAAATAAAACCGCCATGGCAACACCAACAAACAATTTCATTTGGCCTGATGACCCCTCCCAAGTTCGTCATATTCTCAGCCTATCCGGTGGGAAAGATAGTGCAGCTTTAGCTGTGCATATGCGTGACCGTGTTCAGAACATGGAATACATCTTCCATGATACTGATAAGGAATTGCCCGATACCTATGAATATTTAGAGCGACTTGAGGGCTATCTAGGGAAAAAGATTGTGCGAACAACATTTGGCTCCACATTTGATAAGTTTCTTCGCCAGAAGGGTGGCATGCTCCCGTCCAATCACAGAAGATGGTGCACTGAATTGATGAAGCTGAGGCCATTCGAAGACTATATTGGAACGGATTTTTGCATCAATTATGTAGGCATCCGGGCTGACGAGGAGCGCGTTGGCTATTTGAGCCATAAGCCAAATATTCGGGCTGTATTCCCTTTTCGCGATGATGGAATTGATTACGCTGGGGTTCAGAGAATACTGCGGGACTCAGGCCTTGGTATGCCGCCATATACTGAGTGGGGAAGAACCCGGTCTGGTTGCTTTTTCTGCTTTTACCAACAGAAGATTGAGTGGGTCAGGTTAAAACAGCATTATCCTGACTTGTATGAGCAAGCAAAGGCATATGAAGTTCCAAATGCCATAAACGGGAATATCTTTTATTGGACGGACGAGCCACTTGCAGACCTAGAAAAGCCTGAACGCATCAGTCAGATAGAGGAACAATGGGCTAAAACTCAGGAGCGAATTCTTCGTCAAAGAGGCAAAAAAAGCCTCGCTGAAACTATTGGTGGCTTAGATGTCGAACCAGAGGTTCGAACAGGCTGCTTGATTTGTCAGTTATAGGCAATTACACACACACAATGACTACCGGCGAAAAACTAATTACACTTTTGGGGTTTTACACATCCCATGAAAGCGGTTCAGAAAAGGCGCTTTTTCATGAACGGATGGAGCGAGCTGTCGAGGAAATGGGCATCCCACCTATCGACTTCAAGCATCCGATGGAAGACGAAATATTTGCACAGTTTGATCTAACAGAAGACCGATGGAGTAACATAATAGTATCTGGCGAGGCGGGCGTTGGAAAAACACGCATTATTCACAAGCTCGTGAAAGAGGTCTTGGGTAAAGCGGAAAGATTGAAAGGGAAAGGCTGTTACTGGGAACAAGGTGGAACCACCCCAGTTGGAACTAAGTATACAGCCTACGTTAATCGCGATTTAAGTGCATCAAGGAAGTTTGGCGCTGGTAAAAATACCGTCGAAGAGCGGGACCGGCTAGTGTTGTGGAGTAATTTGATTCTTAACAAGAATCCTGCGGAGCATGCTCATTTTTTCATCATTGCCGCAAACGACGGTCAGCTTTTGAAGGCATGGAAGGATTTCAGCGATACGCCTGTCGTTATGGATGCGTATCAGATTTTAGAGGGCTACGTTCAATCGGGAGAATTGCCATCACACAATTTACCTTTGAGAATTTTTCATCTTTCATCTCTACGTGCTGACACAATTCTTGATTTGTGTATTGATGCATTTCTTGGCCATCCAGGATGGGAAAGCTTACTTTTAGAGCATTCAGGCGAGAACGACATTTTCAGTGAGCTTTCTCCACTGCGGCGAAATTATGAGGGGCTTAAAGACCCGCTTGTGCGGCGACGTCTTCATGATATTGCACTTCTCTGTCATTCGAATGACTGGCATCTGCCTGTCCGCAACATTCTTGCCTTGCTTGCCAATACTATTCTAGGTTGCAGCGACCGACAATATGCGCCGACCGGGGTTATGGATATTCTAGGAGTCCGCCGCATCATGGCCGATAAAAAAACCCATGCAGCGAATTTCTTTGCTAATATATTTGGGCTCAACCTAGACCCGGAATGGCGTGAAAAGTTTCTTGGCCCGATAGAATCATTTCGCGTCGGTCTGGAAACCTCAAATCATGCAGACAGCATGATTTTATATGGACCTGACGATAAAGATTTTCTTTCTGAGCACAGCAAAATATTTCTTAAGGACCCGACGTTTCCGCCCGATCCTGTTTTTGAAAGGTTCAGGATTGAATATACAACTACTGGCCCTATGCCTCAAAACGGTTTCGCAAGCGCCTTTTACGACCAACTTATTGCACAGAGGCGCAGATTATTTTTTCGCGTTCCAGAAGACATGGAAGAAAATTACAATCCTTGGAGTTCCACCAACTTCCATTTTGCAAAAGAATACCTCGAGCAACTTCTCGTGCCCTCCATCGGCAGACGCGCTTTATCCCAAAAGCTTCTTGGCCCCCTTATTATTGGCTTAAACAGAATATGGACAGGTCTCCTTCTCGATGACCCCGACCACCTCTTTATTACGACGTCACTCGATTATGCATCTGCTGGCTATGCCGATATTGAAGTAAAGCAAGTTCCTACTCGTAACCTCAGCGACGGAGAACCCCCATATGTAAACCTTGAATATGGCTTATCGGAGTCCTTGGTTCCGCGCATTTGCGTTTATCTTAGGAACGAAACCTCACCAATATCTATCAATCTGACGCTCACTCGATTCGAATTCTTGAAGCGGGTCGCGAATGGGTCCCTACCATCAAGCTTTTCTAAAGAATGCTCTGAAGATATTCGAGCTTTTAAGAGTCGTCTTTTAGCAAGCATACCGATGCCGTTGTCATCTAGCATTCGAATGCTGCGCGTCACTCCCGATGGCAAGGCCGATAGTTTTACTCTTAACCTCAGCCAACAATAGATATGCCACGCGCCAAATTGCCGATTCTCGAAGAAATACCTAAACACTCGCGTGTCGATGAAGTTATTTGGGGTCATCGAATGAGACAGGACCAGACCGGCTGGCTGCTCGTTTTGGAAATGCTAAATGTTGCAAACGCATGTTTGGAGGCAACAAATATGCAGAATCCGCTACCAGACATGGGCAAACCAGATGCCCCATGTGTAAGCGCCAGCTATCGAGTTCGATTCCGCAATTTGTTGTTTAGTTTTAATCAAAAGGCAGCCGAATTGGCAGCCGCGATTGAGCAGGAACGGATGACATCGGACGAGGCCTGGGATGCTTGGCTTTTGCACACCACGGAACAATACGCAGCCCCTGGAGGCTGCGACTTCACGCCGCTCCGGGGGCGATTTGATGATTTTCTTCAATTTGAACGTGCGATTGATTTGGTCAGGGCGACAGCAGTCAACGGGCTTGAATCCAAAAAGGGCACGTATAGCCGATATTTGTTTCCTATGTCAGCGGACTCGTTATTTTGGGAAATGGCTCTCAAAAACAATGGTGGGAGTCAGGTAATTGATTCGACATACAATTCGTTTACTCGCGCAGGAACCTTGCTTCATATAATGTTGTCAAGGTCGAGTATGGTTGATGCCATCCGCAGGCCTATAGCCGACTTTGTCCTTCGCGATTCACAAGCTGCTACCCTCGTAAAGCATCTTCAGGTTGATGAGATGCCAACTCAGAGGCGCTCTTCAATGAGCACATACTTGCCATATGAAAAACACTCGCGGTTTGACAGACTTGGAGAAGACTATTTTAATATCCTTAGCCTAAAGGTCCCACAAAACGACAAATTGTTATGGCTCGTTCCGTTAAGTGCACTCCATCTTTCACTATACCATGCTGAAGTCGCACATGAGGAATACCTGGGTGGGCATTTACCCTTGCCAGTGGTTTGTGAAATATTGGCCCCGAAAACGACAACCGTTCGGCAGCAATCCATTGACTCGCTAAATACCAATGGAGACCTTTCCCGGCGAGCTGTTGAGAACCTTCTGGATGCAGCTTTTAGTAGCGAAGAATGGCTTAATGCAGCAACAAACGCATCTTCAATGGAAGAGCGTTTCAAAATGGCGAAAGAATACATAGCAAAGCAACTGTTTCCTCCGAAAAAGGTTTTAGACGAAATACCGTGCAGTTCTGACGTTGACGTTTTGCGCATTGAAGTTAAACGCTTTTTCCAAGAACGTCACCAACGAGAGTTCGCAGGAGTTCATGCTGCGTATGGCAAACAGGCCGGGCTTGTTTCGCGTAGGGGAACAAACAGAAACCGATACGCTCCAACCGACCAGCTTCTTAAAAGTCTGGTTCTTGCTAATGTTTCCCAGGAAATCCAGTTGGAGGAGTTTCTTGACCGTCTTTTTACACGATATGGTCTCGTTCTTGGTTGCAGACAACAGGAGGCTATTCTTGCCGCTGGATATCCTGACCTGTCAAGGCATGTAAGCGGAATTGCATTCCGAAACAATCAAACAAGACTCGAATCAAGGCTTAAAAGCATGGGCATGCTAAGGAAGCTGTCTGACTCTCAGGCTTATGTCATAAACCCATTTATCTAATTTCTATGAACGAATCAATTGAAGCAACAGGGCAGGTAATATGCCAAATATTGAGAGACCGCTTATCTAATGTTCAAGACGGCGTAAAATTCTACTTCCAGAGTATTCAGCCGGAATCAATAGCACATGCTGTCTCTTTAATTGAAACTGACCCGATTTTGAAAGATGTCGTTGAGCTTCATTTAAGCGAAAGCGTGTTTTCTTCACTAGGGGTTTCCACGGAATATCTGACTACCGGGGCTGTAGGTGACTACCGCAATGAAGAATTGCAGAGCGGAAAGAAAATCATGCTTTTAGGGCCACCGAACGAAAGCGAGTGGGACACTATTCACATGATGAAACAATTTGGCGACGAATTTATCAGGTCTTCGGCAATGGCCTGGGTTAGAGTATTTGCTCCGGCCACAATGGATGATGTGCGGAAAAAGTGGTGGGGCGCTGCACTACAGGGGCTTAATAGTCTCGCATTTGCCGATACCGACCAATTTGCTTTGTATGTTTATAGGACATCATTACTGTTAAATCAGGGCAAGCTTCTTACAGAATCGCTTGGAACTTGTCTGCCAGCTCTTCGACTTCCATGCCATAGCGGTCTTTTTTCAATTAACGAAAACCTTCGCGGGCAAGCTTCAAAGTGGAAGGCGAAGTTTCTTGAGCATAAGCGGAAGGCTCAGTGTTACTTGTTAAAAAAGAACAGAAATGATGATTGTATTGAAAGAGACAGTCTTGATGCAGCTCTCACTGAATATCTGGCGAAACCGGAACCCAACATTGCCTTGGCTGATTGCTTCAGGGCTTTCATCAAGGCAGAATATGGATGGACAGATGCTTCAGCATCAATCGCACAATATGAGTGGAATGTTGTCAGCCCTGCGTTTTTTGAAAAGGTTGCAAGTAAAGCAGCCCAGAACCTGGGTTCTGACACTATAGCGCTCTTCGATGGCAGACAAGAAATGCGCGACCTTACCGAGGACGAGCGAACAGTACTCAAACAGCTTTCCGAGTCACGCGGCAAGGGGGACCCCACCGAACAAGAAAAAGCATTTTTTAAATCGAATTATCGCGAAATTCAGGCCGACCAGCCTCTTTTTTCTAGGTGGGAATCTTACATTCTTGAAAAGTCTGTTGAAGACCATGATTTTATTGGCGGTCTGATTCGCTGCCTTCGTATTCTGAGCCCCAAAACCGGTTCTGATAAATGGCAAATGGTCGTAAAGGCAAAAGCAGTAAAACCAAAAGACCTCTACCAGATATCCGAGGACGTTGGCCTATATTTCGCAACTCGATACGGAGGCTTGAGCGCGCTTCTCAGCGGTTCTGTGAAGTTTGTAGGTTTTGACAGTATTTTCGACTATCCAAAATTAATCGCACAATGGAAAAATGATAAAAAAACACAAAAGAAGTTGCGCACTGGCCGCCCCACGAAGGACTCATGCAAGCTTGTTTTCTACGTCGAGCTTGAATCTGACAACAATCGCCAGATTAAGCTAGTTTGGCGTTTTAATCCTGAATCACTGGCAGCAAATCTACGGGCTGATATGACTAGGCTATCGGTTGCAGCGAATCCCTTTGTCGCAACATCAGTGTCGAGAGAAACCTCTGGGCGGCGGGCACTCCCATTGGATCTTGCAGATATTTCTTGTTTGCAGCCAGCTTACGGGCACACAGCGGGAACTTTGGTTCCGCCTACAGACAAATTGAAATCTGTTTCTGTAATCGTAAAGCTTAAAAGCATTTTAACAGCCGCCGTTGAAGCCAGACACTTAAGCCTTGAACTCAAACAAGCGATACTTTCAGCACATGATGCTTTCGTAGCTAGCTATAAAGATGCGCTGGGGGCCTTTCTTGAAGTCGGGCTGTTTTCACATGATAAGGTCGAAAAGGCTGCTGTAGATTACGGCGAAATGCTCAATACCGCAGCGGCAGCAAAAATACCAGATATTATCTTGGGTCAGTCACTGCCACTTCTCCTTTCAGGTGCGACAGTTGAAGTTGAGACTTACGGGCCGCTGAGTCAGCCTGTCGTTATTATTCCGCCATGGCACCCACTGCGCCTCCTTGCAGCAACTTCAAAAGCGAAACAATTTGCGGAGTTAGCAAAAGACATTACAAGTGGCAGCGCAACAATGAGTGACTTGGATGGTGAGCTGCTTTTTAGAGACGCAACCGAATGGCTGAACCACGTTTATTATCCCGAGGTCGTTCTCGGCGGCCCGCAAGGGTGTCTCCCTCAATTGCTTTCAGTTTGTCAGTATTTGCAGGATTATAGCGTTCATGAGCTTCCTGTAAAAGACAAAGAGTTCGATACACCGACTGATGTTAACCCGCGTGCATCTGCCCAGCAGATTGGAACTATCGTTGGACATTATTTGGATTTACAGCCTCACGAACGAGATAACCTTTCAGTGGTTCTTTTTGACTGCGATTCCGAGCAATTACCCGGAGCGGTTGTTGACCAGATTAGAACTCTCAGCGAAGATGAAGAACAAGACGCCATGTGTCAGGTTTTACTTGCACACAGCAACAAGACAAAACTACGTGCTCTTTATCGAACACTTTCAAAAGCGGGCGAGTCGGTTGATGATTTTAATTCCAGCGAAGCAACCCGCGACTTTATGGCTCGCTTGCGGATTAACATCATGGTGGCAGAAAACGGAAAAGCATCCCATAATCTTCCTCAGCCATACGATATTGTTTTTGCGGAGAGCACAATTTCCCGCCACGCATCGCAATCCTGACATA
>Ga0247840_10005415_pt1 | contig 19238 bp, 21 predicted proteins | sample LaCruzMarch2015__FD_192404 | JGI IMG/M metagenome (GOLD analysis project Ga0247840, IMG submission 192404) | Freshwater microbial communities from meromictic Lake La Cruz, Castile-La Mancha, Spain - LaCruzMarch2015_17m | ecosystem: Environmental > Aquatic > Freshwater > Lake | place: Spain... | reverse complement strand
GCGCAGTGCCCCATTGATATGGAGGATTTTGCCAAAGAGGGCATCAAGACCCGCGCCGTCAAACCAGCTCATCAGAAGACGGAAACCAAAGGCGAGGTAGTGGATATCGTCACCGGCATAACCCGCGGTGCCACCTGCACCAGAGTCAAGCTCAACACGCTGGCCAAGGTTTTAAACAAGCATCTGGCAGAGATCAATGCTCGCGAGGCGGAAGCGGCCTTGAAAAAGAAGAAATAGCGGCTTTTAGGCCTTGGCTTCCTTCAGAACCCGCATCCACCCCTTTCTTGCGCCCCCTCCCTCCACCGGGCGCGCACGTGGGCGGGCGGCCTTCTGCAGGGCCTTCCTGCGGCAAAAAACAGGGGGCAGTAGTTCCACATCACATGACACCAGGCGGCTGGAGATCGATGCCACCAGTAATCCAGAGGGGGCGTAGGGACGAGAAGACGCAAGAGCCCGCCGGGCGTTTTCGTCGCACCGCCCGGCCTTGACCACAGGCCAGCCATTTTCATCATTCAGGAAGATGCAATTTTCGTACCTTTCGTGGCTTCGCGCAGGGTCCAGACGAAGACAATTAATACTATTTTTCCCGATGGTAGCCTTGATGAAGCTCGTAGTTCTCTTAGGCGACGGCATGGCAGACCTGCCGCTGGCAGCTTTGCAGGGCAAGACGCCTTTGCAGGCCGCCAAAAAACCCAACATGGACCGACTGGCCTTGCAAGGCAAGAGCGGTCTGGCCCAAACAGTTCCCGAAGGATTTCCACCGGGAAGCGATGTGGCCAACCTTTCCGTCATGGGCTATTCACCGGCCAAGCATTACTCCGGTCGCGCACCGCTGGAGGCGGCGGCCATGAATGTCTCGCTCGGCGAAGGCGACATCGCCTTTCGCTGCAATTTTGTAACCATTGAGGGCGGCACAATGTTGGACTACAGCGCCGGGCACATCACCACCGAAGAGAGCCGCGAGCTGATCGAGGCCTTGCAGCCCTTGATGCCAGAGCGGCGGCTTTACGCCGGGGTAAGCTACCGAAACCTTCTGGTCTTGAAAGCCGGCGCCAAGGCGCTGTGCACCCCACCCCACGATATCAGCGACCAGAGCGTCGGAGAATACCTGCCCCACGGTCCGGACAGCGCGCTACTGGTGCGGCTCATGGAGGCGGCGAGGCCCGTCCTGGCCCGCCATCCCGTTAACCAGCGGCGCATTGCGGCAGGAAAGCGCCCCGCTAACGCCATATGGCTTTGGGGGCAGGGTCCGGCGCCGGTCATGCCATCTTTTGCCGAAAAATACGGCCTGACGGGAGCAATGATCAGCGCCGTGGACCTGCTCAAGGGCATCGGCAGGTACGCAGGATTGGAGGTCATAGACGTGCCCGGCGCCACCGGCACCATCGACACCAATTACGAAGGAAAGGTGCAGGCAACGCTAGTGGCTCTGCAGCGCTGTGACTTCGTCTATCTGCATATCGAGGCTCCGGACGAGGCGGGCCACGAGGGTGAAACCTTGCTCAAGGTGAGAGCCATTGAGCTGTTCGATGAGCGCGTCGTCGGCCCGGTGGTAGAGGGGCTAAAGAAGAGCGGCCAGGACTGGCGCGTGCTTCTCCTGCCAGACCACGCCACGCCCATTTCTATCAAGACGCACAGTCGCGATCCTGTGCCTTTCACCATTGCGGGAAAAGGAATTGTACCGGATGATGTGGAGCGCTTCGATGAGGACGCCGCGAAGCGAGGTGGATACGGGCTGGTGGAGGCGACGAAGCTGGTGGGGATGATGGGCAAGGATTAAATTCGGTCCCCGAGAGAATCTATCAAGAGACTCGTGCTCTGCAGCCTCAAAAACCACCACCTGTTCGGGCCAACTGCGCTCCTCCTGCTCGTTCTCCAGCCAATCGTATGGCCTGGTGCAGCTTTGCTGCGTGGGTGCGCCGCAGCCATTTGATCTTTTGAAAGGTATCTGTAGAGGGAGGTTTGCCGCTATTGCGGCTGTTTTTATTGCTTTGATCCTCCTATTATTTTACCTTCTCCTCCAGTTCAGCGATCCTTGCTGCTTGTTTTAAGGAAATGGTTTGGACGAGTGCAACAACTGCTTCAGGACCTTCTTCATAAATCACTAAAATATCTTCGCGACTCAAAGAGATGGTTATGCTTGATTGTGATGGGGGGAAATTATTTGAATTGATAACCTTCGTTAGGATTCGAGGAGATTTGCGTCTATATATTATAAAGATTATATTATTATATTCAAATTTTGGGATGAGTAACCTCCATTAAGATCCATGAAGGTTCAGAAGAAAAAAAAGGTTTGATTGGGTGGCTGAATTGTTACAGGGAGTCATTTAATAGCAGGCTGCGGCGTAGCCGATGCAATTTTATCTTCAACGGCTTTTTTTTGTTTCTCCACAAGAGCATTCATGTAGTCCTGCAATATAGTTGGAGGCGGAACTGGTACCAGACGTACTCTTAATAAGCTCGAACCTTCATTTTTGTAGTCGTACTTGCTGGAATAGGAAGCATTAACCGAGGCTGCGAAAGGTCCCCAGCCCACTTTGGCTTCGGCCCCAACCTTTGCCTCCGTTTGAGTTGCCATCGTTATTGCCATCTTGACTTCGATGATCGCTTCTTGGAACTGATAAAAACCAGGGAAGAAACCTAGAGCTATCAGTGGGAACTCTTCAATAGAAGCGCCATCTTTAAGACCAGGTAACTGAATCTTTGTGTCCGCCATGAACTTTGCTACTCGCGTGCTTTCCATATCCAATTCAGTTTGTCCTTTTGCGATTGCATTTGCTAGTTTCTGAACCATTTCTCCAAATGGAACATTTAACAGCTCTTGACCAACATTTACCATGTAATTACTCTCCATCATTTCGACGATTTTATTCAATTCTTCTAATGCGAGGAACTGGTTTGAGAGAGAAGTGGATCGTGCTCACTTCCTCTGAAGCATGCACCGCACCACGACTAGGCGCCGCTAATCTTACTTGTCCTTCCTTTAAATTCTCTACCACCGCTTGTTTTATGTCAATTGTTGTTTTTAAATCTACAGAAAAGTCGCTAACCATCATCGGATTTTTTCCTTGTGCGTATTTTTCCGAGGCTTGATCATTCAGAAGCTCAATTGATTCGCCGAATTGCTTTATTATCCTCTGGATGCCTTCATTACCTTCTGGTTCAGTGCTAATTTTTGGTGGCTCGATCTTACTCATCAAGTCCTCTAATTCTTCACGTAAATCAGAGATCATTTCCTGTTGTAACTTCTGGCCTCTTTGTAGTTCCGTAATTTTATTTTCTAATTGTTTTATATAATAACTATCAATTTCATCCATATCGATTCTACCTCGGAGTTTCATTTGATCCTATAGGTGAAGGGATCGGCACAAGGCGAAACTTCAAAGTACTTGATCCTTCCTCCTCAAAGTCGTAAGACTGCTTGTACTTTCCATTGTAAGCGCCAAGTAAAACGTCAAAAGCTTCAGGGGAATTTTTATCATTTTCATTTTCTTTGTGATAATTGAAGTGCATTGCCATCTTTAGCTCAACTGTAACCTCTGGAATATGATACCAAGTAACTTGATAACCTATTTTATGCAGCCCAGGATAATTGTTTTCGAGCTCCGTCTGAGCAAGAAGGGCAGATTTATCTAATTCTCTCTGTGCCTCGGCTACTGATCTGCATATGTCCCTTATTAGTGCCGCTGGTGTTTGTACAAAAATTTCTAGGGGGTTTCGAGGAAGCTGATCGGCCATATATTCGCCATTCCATAAAATTTATATAATGCAAATTACCACACTTAAACGTTATAGAATTGTTTCAACTTATATATAAGAATTTCGGGTTTAATCGTTTTTTTTTTAAGTCCTGTACAAATCCCAAGCGATCCTGTCAGGGTGCTGCAGACCCTCTGCCTTCTTGGAACGAGGGATCGGCAAAAATTGCCATCCTCATTTTGTGGCAAATGTTACTAACAAGAGCAATCCGGACTATGTAGAAACTGAAGAGCGAATCGTCACCTTTGACAACGATGGCACTCTATGGTGCGAGCATCCCGATTACGTCCAATCTCGCTTCATGTCCGATCGAGTTAAGGATATGGCACCGAAAATCAATATCAAAAATGACATTTCATAGGAAAATTTAATTGAAAGCCGCCGATGGGATTCGAACCCATGAACTGCTGATTACGAATCAGCCGCTTTAACCGGGCTAAGCCACGGCGGCCCACAGAGTTGCTCGACCGGAAAGCCACAGATCCATTTGAATTTAAGTTTTCCCGTCCTCGCACGGCTTCTCTTCCAACCCGTTCTTAAATTTCTCGATCTCCTCGGCGAGCTGGGGCAGGAATATGCCGATATCCGTGACGAGGCCGATGGCCTGAGCCGAACCCCGGTCCATGAGCTTGGTCACGGTTGAGGGATTGATATCCACGCAGATGGTCTTGACAAAGGAAGGCAGCAAATTGCCCACGGCAATAGAGTGAAGCATGGTGCCCAGCATTATGGTCATATCTACACCGCGCAGAGCCTTGTCCATGGCATCCTTGGCCTTGGCTGTGTCCGTGATGACCTCGGGCAGGGGCCCATCATCGCGAATGGAGCCGGCCAGAATGTAGGTGATGCCTTTTCTGGTGGCCTCGTACATGATGCCCCCTTTGAGCTTGCCTTCCGCTATGGCGTTCTTGATAGAGCCGCTGGCCATGATCTCACTGATGGCGTAGAGGTGATTTCGGTGCCCTCCCGATATGGCATTTCCTGAGCAGTTCATGCCCAGACTGGTGCCGAAGAGCTGCCGCTCGATGTCATGCACGGCCACGGCGTTTCCGGCCAGGAGCACATCCACATAGCCCTCCCGGATGAGCCGGGCCAGCGAGGGTGCTGCGCCTGTGTGGACCACCGCCGGTCCGCAGACCACGGCAATCTTTCCCCCCGCCTTTTTGGTGCGCACAATCTCGCCGGCCAGCTGGCGCACCAGCTCTCCGCTGGGCCGCTCGGAGCTCACCTCATTGGACATGAAGCCGAAGAAGGTCTTCTCACGGGGCCGCTCGGGCGGCACGACCTTGACTCCTGAGGTGCCGATGACCACGCGTTCGCCCTTCTTAATATGACCGATGGGCGTGCATAGAGCCCGCCCGTCTTGCAGCACGACCAGGCAGTCCATGTGGTTGTGCTCCACCTCCACCCAGGAGCCCTGATAGCGCACATAGGTGGGGTGGTTGGTGGTGGAGTAAAACCCCCTGGGAACGACCATATCGCCCGGGGCAACACCGGTTTTGACGTCCTCCATCTCCACGAGGCGTGCCCCCAGGGCATGCAGCTCTAAGAGAACCCGGTCCAGATGGGCCGCATCTTCGCCGGTGACGGTGATCTGCACATAGCTGCAATCGTTCTTCTTCTGGCCGATCTGAAAGTTCTTGATCTCAAACTCGCTGCCCATATCCATGATCTTGTCCAAGACCTTGGTTAGGATCTGCGAGTCGATGAGATGTCCCTGCATCTCGATATCTGCAATTTCACTCATAAGTTTTGGCCTTCTACCACATTTCTCCACCCAGGAGCGCCTGGGTTTTATCGTTTGTGCTCATGACAAGCTTTGTGATTCTTATCAAATAGCCGCCGTCGTCTGGCTCAGGCGGCTCAAAGATGGTGCGAATGCCGCTTCTTCGCAGGTGATACTCAAAATCCCTGGCCGTCTGCAGGCTTTTTACCCGGATCTGCACCTTCTGCACAATATTTTCACCCTGCTGCGCTCTCTTTATGGTCTCGACTAAAGGCAAAAGAATGCTCTCCCCTAAAGAGAGTGCCCTCGCCCGCTTATCCTCTTCCGACTCATTCCACTCCACAGACTGATAGCCCTCTCGCACCGCCCGGGAGACAAAGAAGTCCAGAGCATAGTCGTTATAGTAGCGAAAAGCCACGGCCAGGTCACTGCAATTGGTCTTGGAGCTGGTGTACTTTAGCGGCACCACAATATTTTCCGGGTCTTTCATGACCACCCCCTCTCGCCCCTGGCGGCCAAGCTTGATCACGATCTGCTTGATCTTCTCTGCGGCGCTCTCCTTACGAAACTCGCCCAAAAAGGCCGTGGCCTTAAGGCCGAACTCCTGGGCGAATTCATGGGTTTTGTGCACGCCCAAGGTGCTCTTGTCGTTCTTTTCGGCTATATCAAAGAGATAGAAGTCAATGCTGTCCGTTGGATAGATGGCCGTTGATACGTAGGGATTTTCCGGGCCCACCATCTCGCCGCATAAAACCCTCTGAGGGTGCTTTTCGAATACACTCTCTGGTATAAGCCGGCGCGCCACTTCCGTGGAATAGGGGCAGATAAACCCGCCTCTGGTGAGGGCCACAATCTCACCGTTTAAAGAAAGAATGCGTACATTATGGCCGTTCATCTTCTCCTCCACAGCCACAATATCGGAAAAATGCCTCTCTATCGCCGCGGCAAGCATGAGAGGACGGCGGATCTTGGGATAGCCAAAAACGATCTCGCCGTTTTCAAAAACAACTGTCCCGGCCTCGATTCCCGAGGTCTCTTTTTCAAACCGGAGCAACCGAGGCTCGGGCCAGGCAGATTCTCTGATTACCGTCTCTTGCAGGCCTTGCAGCCTGCTTTCCGTGATTCCCAGTTTCTGTGCAACTCTTGCCAGATTCATCCGGTCCTCACCAGATAATCCAAGATGGACCGCCTGGTGATCATGCCCACTACCTCTTCCCGACGACTGAGAACGGGCAGGCCGCCTCTGTTCTCAGCAAGAATGATCTTTTTGACTTCATCCAGAGGAGTATCGGCATAGACGTACTTCACATCATGAGTCATCACATCGGAGACCAGGATGTTATAGATGCGTGCGTATTGCTTGCTGGCAGTATCGTTGAGATCCCGGAAGGCGCGTAGGGATTTGGCCACATCCCTTTCTGATATTATGCCCACCAGCCGGCCAGCCTCCACAACCGGAAGCCTTCCTACGCCTCGATCCAACATCATGCGTCGAGCGTGAACCAGCCGGTCGTTGGGGTTGGAGGTGAGGGGAAAACGCATGGCTTCGGATGCCATACCGCTTACATTTATGGCAGCCAGTATCTCTCTGGGCCGAACCCAGCCCAGGACCTTCTCGCCGTCCATTGCCACCAGAACGCCGGTCTTCTGCAAAAGGACCATGGCATCCTGCACATCCATATCGGGGAGTACCTTGATTACGGAGTCCATGGTGGCAGACGCTACATGCAGAGAGGAGGCCGGCATTCCCAGGGATTTTCGCGTTCCCAGAACGCGAGCAATCTGTCTCATGGTGATTATGCCGCCCATCTTGTCTTTGTTAGTGACAAGAAGCCTTCTCAGATCATTCTTCTCCATCAGATCCAGAGCATGGCCCAGTCTCTCTGATTTGTCGATGGTAACGGGCTCTCTCATGATGTCCTTTACCTGCATTACTTCCACCTCCCAACCTCTGTTATGATTTCATCGGCGGAGAAGTAGCCCACCACTTCATTCTGGTCCATCACCGGCATGCCAATGATGTTCTTCTCCACCAGGGTCTGGCTCGCCTGCACGGCCTTTATCTCCGAGCCGATGGTAAAAATAGGCGAGGTCATGATGTCCTCCGCCACGAAAGGCATCTGCTTTACATAGCGATACTGCTTTCTGCCGGCGGGGCTCTCTTTTCGGGTCATCTTGATGTTCTTGGTCTCCATCTCATCCTTCGGCCCCATTATCTCGGAAAAGGTAAGACCGGAGCGGGTCACAATGCCTACTGGAGTCGTATTGTCCTCGTAGACCAGGGCGCGGCTCTGGCCTTGCACATTCATCTCTTCCAGGACGTGGCCGATGGTATGGTGACGGTGGACACGAAGGACATTCCGGCTCATCATGTCTCCTACGGTCGCTTTGAGATCCTGCTCGGAGAAGTACGACATTATGTCCCGCGATGTGATCATGCCCACGATCTCGCCATCGCGTTCTACCGGCAGGCCGTTAATGCCGTTTTCTAATAGAAGCACTGCTGCCTGGGGCATGGTGGCGTCGGGGAATATGGTGATGGGCTTCTCCGTCATTACCACCTGGATGGGGACCTTGTCTATGGGCCTTCTGCGCCACTCAGGTGCCGCCTGGTTGAGCCTATTAGTGATGTCGTACTTGGTAACGATGCCCACCAGCAAGCCGGCGTCCATTACAGGCAATCTGCCAATGCCGTACTTGAACATCAGATTCCTGGCCCTTTGAATGTTCTCATTTCGCTCAATGACGTAAATGGGAGCGCTCATGTAATCTTTGACTTTCTTTATTATCATGCTAGAATTCCTCTGTTCTCGGCTAACGCCCTCACGTAGTCTCTTTCCGTCAGAATGCCAACTAATGATCCCTTGTCCATGACCGGCAAAGATCCAATCTCATTGTCCATCATCTTCCTGGCAGCCTGGCCAAGGTCTGCTTTCTTCTCAGTGGCAAGCAAGCCTCTCTTGATCAGGTTCTTGATGGGCTGATTCATTACCTCTCCGATGTCGCCGGTAACCACCTTTTCAAAAGCATCTCCGCTACCCAGATATTTCATGATATCCGAGGCTGTGACCATGCCCATGAGAACTCCCTCCTGCACGACGGGCATGCGACGAAAGCCCTTCTGAATGATCATCCGGGTCATCTTCTCGATAGTGGTCTGCGCCGGTGCCGTCACCACATGAGTACTCATGAAGGTCTCTACACATAGGCCGGTATCCAGGCCCCGGCAAAAGCGCACAAAGTCCTCTTCGGTAATTATGGCCTTGATGCGGATATCCTCATCAACTATGGGAAGGCCGCCCACATTTTTTTCATACATCAGCTTCAAAACATCATTTAACGAGGCTTTGTCACTGGCGTAGGTGAGGTTGGTGCTCATGATCTCTGTGATATCGGCATTTATGGCGGTAAAGATGTTTCCGCCATACTTTTCTCGCAAGAGATTGTGCCGCAGTCCCCCGCCCAGAAAGTCCACCACGTCCACTGAAGTCACAAAGCCAATCAGCCTCTTTGTGCCCGGATCTGCGACGGGAAGCCGAGAGAAGCCATAGAAGGTCATGGTCTTTATGGCGCTCATGATGGTAGTAGTGGGCGGAACGGTGACAACATCCGGTGAAGCTACACCCACGACGTCGCTCGCCCGCTTGGCATGCCGGGAGTCGAATTGTAAAGGTCCTCTATCCCCCGAGCCGGGGGCTGCAGGCATGCGATCGTTCTTTTGCGGAATCCTTGTTACTTCTTTTCCCGTTGTTGGCCCTTTGCTCATCTTCACTCACCAAGGTAGCTTTTGATCAAATCGTTTCTATCCACAATTCCCACGAGCTCTACGCCGTCCACCACGGACATCCTGCCTACATTGTGCTTGAGCATCAGCTCGATGGCGGTTCGCACGCTGTCTTCCGGCTTTACGCTATACAATGGTGAACTCATAAATTTCTCTACAGGCATCTGCATCGAGTCCGCCGACCTTCTCTCACCTTCTTTGCCGATCCGAGCTGTGCCTTTGAGCAGATCAAATCTGGTGATCATTCCTATGAGCTTGCCGTCCTTGACCACCGGAAGGCCGGTGTAGTCCTTCTCGACCATCAGATCCCAAATCTTGGTTACAGGATCATCAGGGCGGGTGGTTACTACCTTGCGGGTCATAATCTCAGATACCGACTTCTTCGGCACATTCTCCAAATCGATATTCATAAAGACGTCCAAGAGGCTAACAACCCCCTTTAGCACGGGCTTCTCCTCGGACTCGACTACAGGGAGCAAAGTTATCTTTTCCTTCTGCATGAGACGGGCGGCATCAAGAATATCCATCTGCCCCGTCACTGTAGGAACCTGCACCACATAGCCCGATAAAGTCACATTCGACTTGGTAGAGGTCACACGCAGCATATCCTGGTTGGTTACGATTCCTAAGACTGTGCCTTTGCTATTCACAACCGGCAATCCGCGCACATGGTTGTCTCGGATCATCTGACGTGCTTTGGTCAGAAAAGTGGAATCCTCGACGTATAGAGGATCTCTGGACAAAATATCATCTACTAACATTGTTATTCCCCTGCTGTCCAGCAATAATAATATTTCTTACCTTTTTCCGTCTCTGCAACTCCAGCAGAGCAACTCTCCATTCACGCTCTCCAGGGTATCTGAGAGCTGGCTGCAAACCTCACAGATGCCGCGCACCACCCCTCGGGGCTGTTCTAAATGGATGCTCTCTTTGTGCATCTCCAACAGATCGCTTAAAATCTCATTCAACCCGAGGGAGGACCCCGAGACGAGGTCCGTATCGGTAATTATACCCACGAGCTTTCCTTGGAATATCACGGGCATACGCTTTACCCCAGAGCGAAGCATCAAGGCTGCAGCTTCACGTAGGCTGGCATCAGGTTCAATGGAAACTACCGGAGAACTCATGATCTCTGCCACCTTTAAAGTTCTGGGATCTATTCCCAGGGCTAAGACCTTCTTTACCAGATCCCTTTCCGTCAGAATGCCGGTGGGCTTGTCGCCGGATACTATTATCAGACAGCCCACGTTGGCCGAGCCCATCTTTTTAGCAGCGCTTAAAATGTCCAGCTCGGCATCGGCTGTGATCACCGGACGGGTCATGATATCTCGCACTGGAATCTCTGTCTCCATTGGCCAATCTTCTCCCCTATAGCTCTATATCCTTATCAGAGTGCTAATGATATAAAAGGCTACTGCGGCCCAATAGGAATTAAAAAGATTAATATTATTTTTTTAATTTTATTCCCGTATGTGCCCAAGAATATGCTCTATTTCTGCCAGGATGAGCTGTATGCCCAATCGCGCTGCGCCCGGCGATCCCGGCAAACAGAAGACCGGCCTGCCATGATAAATTCCCGCCGCGGCCCTTGTGAGCATGGCGCGAGAGCCCACCTCATCCAGGCTTTTGTAGCGAAAGATCTCGCCAAAGCCGGGAAGCGTCTTTTCAAAGAGCGGTTCAATGGCTTCCAGGGTTAAGTCCAGATGAGTAAGCCCGGTGCCACCACAGATGACAATGGCATCTGCATAGCTTTTTTCCACGGCCTCCCGCAGCACAAAGCCGTCCGGCAAAAGAGCATAGCGTGCGGTATATCCCGCCGCTATAATTTTCTCCAAGATCACCTTGCCGGATAGGTCCTCTGCCTCCTCCGGGCTCTTCGCCGGCCCAAACTTTTGAAAGCGGGATGTGCTCGCGACCACTACATCTATGATCATGCTATATCCTTAATGGTCTAGAATAAAATTTTTCCCGTGAAGGAAGATCTATGTCGCTTTTGGCAATTGATGTGGGGGCAGGCACCCAGGACATTCTGCTCTATTCGGAGGATGTGTCTCTGGAAGGCTCGACCAAGATGGTTTTGCCCAGCCAAACCGTGCTGGTGGGAAACAGGATAAACCGGGCCCGTCTGGCTGGCAAGGACGTCTTCCTGCGCGGACCGACCATGGGGGGCGGAGCCTCTACTGCGGCAGTAAGATGGCATCTGGCCGCGGGACTGCATGTTTATGCCACACCGTCGGCGGCAGCAACCATAAATGATAATCTGGAGCGCGTGGCCGCCTTAGGTGTAACGATTCAAGAGGAGGCGCCCGAGGGTGTGCAGGTCATCGAGACCGGGGACATAGACGTTGCCGCACTGGCCCATGCCTTGCAGATCTTCGACATTGCTCTGCCAGGGTGTATGGCTGTAGCCGTGCAGGATCACGGTTTCTCACCGGAGCGATCAAACCGTCTGGTTCGAATTGAGCATCTGGCTGCCGCGATCCGCTCCGGCGGGAGACTGGAGGCTTTCGCCTACCGGCAGCCTCCGGCGGCCATGACCAGGATGCTGGCCGTAAAGGGTGCCCTGGCAGAGGCGGGAATACAGCCGCTTCTCATGGACACCGGCCCGGCAGCTATCTTTGGGGCAGCTCTCGATTTGCCGGACGATTCACCTGCACTTATCATCAATTTCGGAAACGGCCATACCGTGGCCGCCCTGCTGGCCGAGGACCGCATCACAGCCTTCTTCGAGCACCACACCTCGGAGCTTTCCTTGGAAAAGCTGCGCGAGTTTACAGAAAAGCTGTGCAACGGAACATTAAAAAGCAGCGAGGTCTTCGAGGATGGAGGCCATGGGGCCTATATCGATAGCGTTCCCGATAAAGTGGGCACGACGCTCGTCACCGGACCACGCCGGCAGACGTTTCTCGCAAGCAAAGCCTTGAAGTGCGCCGTTGCGGCGTCTCCCGGCGGGGATATGATGATCACGGGCTGTATCGGCCTGGTCAAGGCCTGGAAACAAAAAGAGGATTTATGGAGATAGGCAGAGGGGCAGAAGCGGTCATCACTCTTGAGAACGGAGTCGTAAAGAAGGAGCGGCATGCCAAAAACTACCGCCAGCTGGCACTCGATGTGCGTATTCGGCAGGAGAGGACTCTAAGAGAAGCCAGGATCATGTCCGACGCCCGCAGGCACGGGGTTCTCACGCCCATCATTTGTGATGTATCTCGCTTTGAGCTCAAAATGGAGATGATAGTGGGCGAGAAGCTGAAAGATATCATCAACATTGAGCTCTCCGAGATGGTGGGGGAGACGGTGGGAAAGCTGCACCAGGGCGGAATTGTGCATGGAGACCTGACCACCTCCAATATGATACTCACCCGCGGCAAGATCTGTCTCATCGACTTCGGCCTGTCATTTTACGAAAAAACCGTGGAAGCACAGGGAGTGGATGTGCATGTATATTTTCAGACACTGGAGAGCACGCACGACCAACCGGAGGAGCTGATGGAAGCTTTTGTGGCCGGATACATGCGGGCCTACCCCCAGGCAGAGGCGGTCTTGCAGAGGGTCAAGGAGATCAAGGCGCGGGGAAGATACCTATGAATGCTTCATCAACAAATTTGGGCGTCATATCCTCGGGCCGGGGAGAGAATTTGCGCTACATTCTGCAAGAAGAGCGTAGCGGTCGGCTGCCCGCCCATGTAGGAATCGTCCTCACCGATCAGCCGGATGCGGGAGCCCTCAAGATCGCAAAGGAGTTTTCCGTTCCCGGCCATTTTATCGACCCCTCTAACCTCTGCCGGGAGGAGTACGATCAAAAGTTAATCGCCCACCTGGAGGCAACGAGCGTCGAATTGGTGATCCTCACCGGCTACATGAGAATTTTGTCCCCCCTATTCGTGCGCCATTACAAGGACAGAATCCTGAATATTCATCCCGCTCTTCTGCCCTCATTTCGGGGCATGGATGCCTTCGCTCAGGCTCTGGAGTACGGAGTAAAATGGACGGGGACGACCGTTCATATCGTGGATGAGGATGTAGACCACGGCCCCATTGTCTACCAGAGGCCGGTGATTGTTTTGGAGAACGATACCCACGATAGTCTCAAGGCCAGAATTCAGAGGGCAGAGTACAAAGCCTACCCCAGGGCGATAAAGATGTTTATAGAGAGAAGGCCAGAGATACTGGGAAGAAAGCTGGTCTGGCAAAGAGAGGAGAAATAACATGGAAAATTTATGGGCGCCCTGGAGAATCGATTACATTTTGAGCAAGAAGCCGGAAGGCTGCATATTCTGCGACAAGCCGAAGGAGAGCCGGGACATGGACAACTATATTCTTTACCGGGGCCGGCATCACTTCATCATCCTCAATGCGTTTCCCTACAACAACGGCCATATGATGGTCGTTCCCTACCGGCACACGGCTACCCTCTCCGGATGGGGGCCGGAAGAGCAGCAGGAGATGATGCAGCTTGCCGATCTGTGCGTGCAGTTGCTCCGCGAGACCATGCACCCGGACGGCTTTAATCTGGGCATCAACATGGGCCTGGTGGGGGGAGCGGGCATTGCCGACCACATCCACCTGCATATCGTGCCCCGCTGGAATGGGGATACCAATTTCATGCCCGTGCTCTCCGACAACCGGGTGATATCGGAGGCGCTGCAAGCCACTTACGGGAAGCTGAAAGAGGCGCTTGAAGTGCCAAAAAAACCGCAATAGTGCAAGTCTTCTGAAAATCTGGCTCATATTCCTCAGTTAGGAATATAATGGAGATGAAAGAAATGGTTTCGGAATACGAGAGACATGTACTCAGGTTGTTAGTTGGTATTCTTGCCACGAACGAAAGCATATTGTCGGTAGTAACGCCGAAGGGGCCAATTATGGATCGCGTTCAAAAGCAGCTTCTTCACGTGAACGGATTCATAAAAGACGCGGAAAAGTTCTTAGAAGACGAGGCGAAAGAATGAAGGTAAATACGACATTGCAGAGCTGCTCAATGAGAAGTGCTTAGCTCTTCCCCGTCGCCAATTTCTAGGCATCGAGCTGCCTATGGGGCTGTCCCCCCAAAATCCCTGCCAGATTTCCACGGCTGAAAAGTCGTGGCCCCATTGAAGCGATATCCATCGAGCGGCCCACCGCGGACTGATGAGAAACCCGGTCATGATTTGCTCCAGGTACGAATGGGATAACGACGCAACGACCGGGCTTGACGGGGGATTGGCGCCGACTGTGATCAAAGATATTCTCGCAAGACTGTCTATTGGGGAAAAGCCGAAAATCCGCATTTGAAGACCGTTAGAAAACTTTATAACTTCCGTAGACATCCAAAAGTAGCACTCAGATGGAGGCCAGCTTCATGCCTGTCGAAACCCCCGAAGAAGCAAGCACGTTTATTAGAAAATGGATGGAAGATAGTAAGGTCTTCAAGAGCGAAAGCAGCAATGATGCATTTTATTTTCAGTATGATGGTAACGTGGCCGGAGAAATCGAGTTCTCGATTCAACAACCCAAGGAGTTGGTAAGGGTTATAGGCGTATTATCAAGGATGGCTATCGACCCTGAGCACTTAGAAAAGCTAAGTGCCGTTGATGAGAAGACGCGGGAAAAAGTCTTTGCGGATATTGCGGAATATCTTATATTTTTGCCGCCCAACTTTGCATTTGAGCCCACGCCAGGAAATCCAAAATCTATCTTCTTTGTAAAAGAGATAACATACGACGAGTTGACTGAGGGACGATTAAACGCAGCTATGAATCAAATATGTCGTGGCTTGATATTTACATCAAATAAGCTCACAGAAAAATTAGGGGAACTCGCGACGGAGTGATATTGTGATTCATACAAATTGTTGCTCCAAATCCGCATATTCTCTTATCACTAGACCATCTACAAATGAGGTCAGAAAAGATCCCTCTATTTCGCAATGGCAAGTACGTTCTAGGTCTTCTTCCCTCGCGTGGTCTTCTCCAAAGGTCGGCGTAAGGCTTGATAATCGATCTACGAGATGGCAAAAAAAGGTCGCATCGTTCAGCTTACCACAGTCTATAAATGTGAGTAATGTATATATGTACCATTGTGAGGGCGCTATGTTATTTGGTCCGCGTGATCCGATTGAATCCATTCACGGAAGGGATATCGAGATCCCGCAAATTGAAACAGTACGCGCCTATTTAGACCAATATCCCGAGTTGTCTGAGTTACTAAATAGCACCTCAAGAGAGTCACGCCAGACATTTGGGCCACAAGCACAGCTATCGCTAGAAATTTATCACGATATTGAAACAAACGACGAATATCTTACCTTATATGTAAGGCAAAGCCGATATGATCCCGATACAATGAAGAGGATCAAGCAAATAAGGAGAAAATATAGAGGCTTAGCTAAATCAACTAATGGCAGATTCTTACTCACAACAGACTTCCGTTCCCCCAGGTAGTTTTACATGACCTTTAATTGGAATGAGTATCTTGAGCTAGCTAAATATCTCCAAGGTAAAATCGAAGTGTGTTATTCAGAAGAGTCTGCCAGACGCGCAGCCGTTAGCCGGGCTTATTATGCAGCGTTTTGTTTTGCTCGGAATTATGCGCAAGATCATTGTGGGCGTTCTAAGGGCAAGGGCCCAAAAGAACATGCAGATCTCATACGTTTCTATACAATACTCGGTACTACAAGACAGAATTTTGCGGATATCGCAGAGAACCTCGACGAGCTAAGACAGTGGCGCAATTTTTGCGATTATGATGACAACATAATGCGAAATCTTAATGATCTTGCGGCAGACGCGCTCGACGATGCACAAGAAATAATAGATATATTAACATAAATGTGAAACGGTTTCATCCCACCTTCTCCTTTAGCCTTCGTTTCGCACTCTGCAGCAATGTAATCCGCTCATTTTCTCCCCGATGGGGGCCATTAACATTTTCAGGAGTTGATTTTATCCGCGTTTCAGAAATAGTCAAATCAACAGGCAGCGTATCCGAGGGTGCCGTGGCCACCGTATCGTTGGCAGACTCGGCCTTCCATGTCAAAATTCACGGCATCTAGCCGGGCGTCCGAGATGTATTTCTCCGGCTGAAGAGCTGCAGCACTTTTTTCAAATGCGAATTGGAAGCTGTCGCGGCACTTACAGAAATCATCAAAACCATGACCGCGTAATGATCGTAGACCTGGGACCCCAGGACGGCAACGCGGAAGAAAGGATAGAATTCCTGGGCGTGCACCCCTCGAGCGCAGAAAACAAGGCAGTGGTAGTCTAACCCGAGCAATACCAAAAGTCCGGGTGACACAGAGCAACTAAAGCTTTTTAATCCCACCCCATCATTCACCTGGATACTATGTTCTATCTGGGAGAATATGACGAAGAGACGGCCAAAGAGATCAAAAGCTATCTGGATAAAGCCGGCCTCAAGGTGGATACGAGATCCTGCCTGGTGATGGAGGAGGAGACAACTTACACCCTCAAGGACAAGCTGAGCGCCGTCAAAGAGTTGATCGAGGACAAAAGCCAGTTGGAGCAATATTTGTCGGCACTAAAGAACGTCCTGCCCCAGGCCACGCCCGAGAATTTCGAGGACCTTTTCTTAAAAGAGCTGGATCCGCTCATGATGGAGAAAAGAGACAAAATTCTGACGCTCTCTGAAAATTCAGAAAGCCTCTCCCCAAAAGAAGAGGAACCCCTGAAATTCGGCTCCGAGGAATGGATGGATAGTGCCCTCTTCGTCTCAAGAGCCCGCATCTTTTCCGGCATGATTTTTTCTCTAAATGACATAAAGATCGGTGAAGCCATCGAGAATAAGCTGGACGATCCCATTATCGAAATAACGGTCGATCCGGATGACTATGAAGAAATGCCGGAGCAGATGAAATGCGATATTGATTTTTATCTGGAGAAGGCCGTCAATATCTTTGTCGATGAGTTCACCACCCCTCTTGCCATCGATCTGAATGACGAGTTTTGGGATACCTATCCCTCAGAAGCCCAGCGCCTTAAGGTCCTGGGATTGCTGATCGAAAAACTGGCCACGGCGCCCGATTCCCGCAAGATGGATTTTGCAGAGTTTGCCGAAGAATGCACCATGACTCTTGAGGACGATAGCAGCGTTCTGAACGTTTATGGCGATGATGTCGCCGAGGATCTGGCCAGGGTGCTGGAGAAGAGCGGAGTCGTAAAGTGGAAGGGAGATAAGCTCAAGTGGAAGAGCAAGGATTGATCGGGCTATCTGGATCATTTGTTTCATCTTTTTTTGAGAGAATTTTTTAGGCTTTTTATATAGCGTTTATAAGTAGTTTATAAATCTTAAATACTCATGTTTATATACCCCCAGTTTGTAAGGGATAATCCGGAGATACTTGAGTATGGAGTCCACAATTAATATTGAGAACGTGGTGGCATCTACCAAGCTGGCGGAAGCGTTCGACCTGCACAAGATCGAGGCCGAGCTGGAGGGAGCAGAATATAACAAGGAAAAGTTTCCCGGACTCGTCTACAGGGTCAAAGCCCCCAAAGCCGCTTTTCTTATATTCACTTCCGGCAAAGTGGTATGCACAGGAGCCAAGAACGTCGAGGACGTTCGCACGGTCATAACCAATATGGCCAAGACACTCAAGTCCATTGGCTTTGAGAACATCGATCTGGAACCTGAGATTCACGTCCAGAACATTGTGGCCTCCGCAGATCTGAAGACTGACTTGAACTTAAACGCCATTGCTCTGGGTCTAGGCCTGGAGAACATCGAATATGAGCCTGAGCAGTTTCCCGGGCTGGTCTACAGGATCAAGGTGCCCAAAGTGGTGGTGCTCATCTTCAGCTCCGGAAAACTGGTGGTAACTGGCGGCAAATCGCCGGCGGAGTGCGAGGAAGGCGTGCGCATCGTGCGGATGCAGATGGAGAACATGGGGCTGCTCTAGATCATTTTTTCTATAAATTAGGACTCAAATTGGTACGGAGGCAGTCTTGGCTGGCGGTGTGTTTCTGATTCAGACGGATGGAAAGCTTGTCGAGATGTCTGAGGAAAACTACGGATCAGAAGCCGATTTCCAGGAACTGCTTGCTAAATACCCGAACCTTTTAGCAGGAAATCAGATTAACGACGCAAATCCCAGAAAATGGCTTTTGATCTCGAGAGAGGCGGCACTGCCCTCAGAAGAAAGCGGCAGCGATCGCTGGTCGGTTGATCACCTGTTTTTAGACCAGGATGCCATTCCAACTTTCGTAGAAGTTAAGAGAAGCAGCGATACTCGTATCCGGCGCGAAGTAATCGGCCAGATGCTTGAATATGCCGCCAACGCCATAGTCTACTGGCCAGTGGAAGAGATTCGAGCTAAGTTTGATGCGACATGTCAGGCAAAAGATCTCGATTCGGAAGATGCACTTGAAGCCTTTTTGGGACCTTCAGAAGACTCGGTTGCATTCTGGCAAAAAGCAAAGACCAATTTGCAGGCAGGCAAGATACGCATGCTCTTTGTTGCAGATGAAATACCCAAAGAGCTGCGACGTATAGTTGAATTTCTTAACGAACAAATGAACCCCGCCGAAGTTCTGGCCGTTGAGATCAAGCAATTTTCGGGTCAGGATTTCAAGTCTCTTGTTTCAAGAGTCTATGGTCAGACAGAGGAAGCTAGAACCAAGAAAAACAACGCTTCGGAGAGGCAATGGAATGAAGAATCGTTCTTCAAGGAATTGAAAACACGAAGAGGAATTGAAGAAGCAGAGATCGCAAGGAAGATCTCGCAATGGTCTGTAAATAAATTGCCCAGATTCTGGTGGGGAAAAGGTAAACACGACGGATCGTTTTATCCGATGTTGGATCATAACGAAGAAACTTATTATCCCATCGCTATTTGGACATATGGAAAGATCGAAATACAATTTCAATGGTTAATGAACAGGTCTGCTTTTAGCGATGAAACGAAGCGCCGAGAACTGTTAAACCGATTGAACCAAATTCCAGGCATAAATATTCCAGAGAATGCCATAACAA
>Ga0247840_10005414_pt1 | contig 19242 bp, 14 predicted proteins | sample LaCruzMarch2015__FD_192404 | JGI IMG/M metagenome (GOLD analysis project Ga0247840, IMG submission 192404) | Freshwater microbial communities from meromictic Lake La Cruz, Castile-La Mancha, Spain - LaCruzMarch2015_17m | ecosystem: Environmental > Aquatic > Freshwater > Lake | place: Spain... | reverse complement strand
GGAGTAATGCTTGGCCGGTGAATAGCCCATGACGGAAAGGTTGGCCACATCGCTTCCCGGTGGAAATCCTTCGGGAACTGTTTGGGCCAGACCGCTCTTGCCTTGCAAGGCCAGACGGTCCATGTTGGGTTTTTTGGCGGCCTGCAAAGGCGTCTTGCCCTGCAAAGCTGCCAACGGCAGGTCTGCCATGCCGTCGCCTAAGAGAACTACGAGCTTCATCAAAGCTACCATCGGGAAAAATAGTATTAATCGTCTTCGTCTGGAACCTGCGTTAAGCCGCGAAGATTGCATTGCTCTTGCGGGACTCTTGCCCCTTCGTTTTCGTGCAAAATGAGTCCTGATTATACCCATGACATACTGATTGATCGTTAGATATTAACGCATGGGACATGGTAGTGTGCCGGAATTGCTGTAATTTCGTAGATGCCCTGAATCCCACTACTATCACTCCTCGTCCACTCTGGCAAATCTTCCAATAGATGTATCTATCAGAACTATTTATCTGTGATAATCATGGGCAAAGACATCATCGACCGCACGCCGAATGAGAAAGAGTTGCAAAAAGCCCTGCAAGTCGCACATGCCAGCAATGCCCAGTACGAGCAGGCAGTCGCGATGATATCCGACATCGTCTGGCGCTATGATTTCAATACCAAAGGAGAGCACGTCGGCTCTTATATCTCATCGGTTGCAGACAGGATGCTGGGCCTGCCTGTCGGCACCATCGGAGATAGTTTCGAAAAATACTTTTCCTATGTTTATCCCGATGACTTGCCAGCCGTGCAGGAGACACTTTTCGAAGTGATGCGAACGCGTGGGAAGGATAAAACCGCAGAATACCGTATACAAAAGGCTGACGGCACCACGCTTTGGGTTCGTTCCAAGTTTTCGGCTTATGGCCAATTCAATGTCTTTGGCACCACAAGCGATATCACAGAACGCAAGCGGGCCGAGGAGGCACTGCACGAGAGCGAAGAGCGGTTCCGGACTATTTTCGAGAACAACTCGGCAGCCATGGCGATCATCGAAAGAGACAAGACGATATCGATGGTCAACAGAGAATATTGCAGGCTGAGTCTCTATGAGCAGAAGGATGTCATCGGGGCCAGCTGGACGAGCCAGATCCCTCCCGAAGACCTTGATAGACTGTTAGAGTACAATCGCAATAGACTCATCGATCCGAAGAGCGCCCCCGACAAGTACGAATTCATGTTTTACCGGAAGGACGGCAAGATCTGTAATACCCTCATGTCTGTGGCCACGATTCCGACGAGTCAGCAGATCGTCTGCTCCTTCACCGACATCAGCGAGCGCAAGCGGATGGAAGATCTACTAAAACAGACCCGGCACAATTACGAAACTTTTTTTAACACAATAGATGATTTCCTTTTTGTTCTTGATGAACATGGAAATATAGTCCATACAAACGATACAGTTATTGACCGTCTCGGCTACACACGCGAAGAACTTTTCGGAAAATCAATTCTCATGGTCCATCCGCCTGAACGCCGCGATGAAGCCAGCAGAATTGTTGGTGAAATGTTGAACGAGATAACAAAGTTTTGTCCTGTTCCGATTATTACAAAATCCGGGGTTCAAATTCCAGTTGAAACGAGAGTCACCGATGGATTTTGGGACGGCAAACCAGCAATTTTTGGAGTTACCAAGGATATTCTGAAAATCAAATTATCAGAAGAAAAGTTTTCGAAATTGTTTCATATCAACCCTTATGCTTGTGTTTTAAGCGATTTTGATGACCATAAATATATTGAAGTAAATGAAGCCTTTTATAATTTGCTGGGTTTTGATAAAAATGAAGTAATAGGCAAAACCGCTATGGATTTAGGTATTTTTACTACAAAAGCCAGAAATGCCATATTACTAAAAGCCGATCGTAATGGGAATATAACCAATGCAGAAGCCGATTTAAAGACGAAGAATGGCGATATCAAGCATGTGCTGTTATCAGCGGAAAATATCAATGTGCAAGATAAAAAATACCGTTTTACTGTTGTTCACGATATAACCGAGCGCCGAAAGGCCGAAGAAAAAATTGCCACCTCAGAAGCACTTCTGAACGCTACACTTGATTTTATACCACATATCATCGGAATACAAAATCCAGACTATACGATAGTACGCTATAACCACGCCGGATACGAATTTTTGAACCTTGCTCCTGAGGAGGTCTACGGGAGGCGATGCTATGAACTATTCGGGCGAAACATTCCCTGCGAAGAATGTGCAACCAAAAAGGCGCTGAAAACGAAGAGGTCGGAACAGACCGAGATCTATCTGCCTAAACTCGAAAAATATATGAACTGCCGATCTAACCCCGTATTGAATACAGAGGGCGAGATCCAATTCATTGTCGAGCAGTTGCGGGACATCACCGAGCGCAAGCAAACGGAGGAAGCGCTACAGGAGAGCGAAGAGAAATACCGGGGCATCTTTGACGAATCAATAGCGACGGTTTACATATTTGACAACAAGAAGAACTTCATCGATGCCAATCAAGCCGGATTGGACCTCCTCGGCTATTCACGAGAGGAACTCCTGCACATGAGCATTCCAGATGTGGATGCCGATCCAGTCGTTGTCTTGCCGGCCCACCAGGAGCTTCTTTCCGGTGGGCGGCTCATCAACTACGAACACAGGCTTCGAAGGAAGGACGGTACTATCATCACGGTGTTAAACAATTCGAGACCTCTCACGAACCGCCATGGTAACGTAGTGGGAATGCTCAGCACATTGATAGACATCACCGAGCGCAAGCAAACGGAGGAGGCGCTGCGGGAGAGTGAGGAATTGTTCAGGTCTTTGGTGCACAATAGTTCAGACCTGACGATTCTGACAGATGCAAAAGGCATTGTGACATATGTCAGCCCTCATTGTGAACAAGTTATCGGGCATCCGGCCGAAAAATTTATTGGAAAAATGATGCCCGACATAATTTATCCCGACGATGTGATCAAGTGTCTACAAGCTTGGAAACAAGTTGCGCATCAAGGACAGGAACTGCGAGAATTTGAATATCGGATTGTTGATGGTCAGGGAGCGGTACGATGGTTATCTCATTCAGCAAAACAGACCGCGATTGATGAACATGTTCTGGGCATGCAGAATACCATCCGCGATATCACCGAGCGAAAGAGGGCTGAGCAAGCCCTGATTCTGGCAAAGAACGTAGCGGAAGATGCAGCCCGCGCAAAGAGCGAATTTCTGGCCAATATGAGTCATGAGATTCGCACCCCCTTGAACGGCGTAATCGGTATGACAGGAATGCTGCTGGATATGGATTTGAATGCAAAGCAGCATGAATATGCACAAATTGCCCATATGAGCGGCGAGATGCTTCTGTCCCTCGTAAACGACATCCTGGATTTCTCCAAGATTGAAGCTCGCAAAATGAATCTGGAAACTCTGGACTTCGATCTGCGCTCCACACTGGAAGATACGAAAGATCTCCTGGCCATCGGTGCTCATGAGAAAGGACTGGAGCTGAGCTATCAGGTAGAGCCAAAAGTTCCGTCGCTCCTGCGCGGTGATCAGGGAAGGCTGCGCCAGATCCTGGTCAACCTGGGAACCAATGCCGTGAAGTTCACCGAGAAGGGCGAGATAGTGATACGCGTCCGCCTGGAGAGCGAAGACGAACGAAATGTCACAATTCGCGTCTCGGTCCACGATACTGGCATCGGCATACCGGCAAACCGGAAGGATAGTCTCTTTTCACTTTTTACTCAGGTGGATGGCTCGACAACACGCAAATACGGCGGAACCGGTCTGGGGCTGGCCATATCCCGGCAGCTCGCCGAGCTGATGGGAGGCAAGATCGGATTGGAAAGCAAGGAGGGCATAGGCTCCACCTTCTGGTTCACAGTCGCGTTTGAGAAGCAGCCAGCCGGGTCTGGAGCAGCAGATGAGATGTCTGCCAAAATTAAAGGAGAGGGAGCTATAGACCGCTTCGCCGCTGCACCTGCCATCTCTGAAAACGGCAAGCGCAAGATTCGCATCCTGGTGGTGGAGGACAACCCTGTAAACCAGAAGGTGGCCCAGGCCATGCTGAGAAAGATGGAATTTCGGGCTGATGTGGTGGCCGATGGTCTGGAGGCCATCAATGCGCTCCAGATGATCCCCTACGACATGGTATTGATGGACTGTCAAATGCCTGAGATGGACGGTTACGAGGCCACTCGCCGCATTCGTAATGGAGCATCAGGAGCAATCAATCTCAGCATTCCCATAATTGCCATGACCGCCGCTACTATGCAAGGAGACAGGGAGAGGTGTTTTCAGGCCGGGATGAACGATTTCATTGCCAAACCGGTCCTGATAACAGAACTGACAGAAGTGCTCGCCAGGTGGTTGGCATTAACGACGAATGACAACCTGTAATTGGGCAAGATGAATATGCCTCACCGGAACTATGCGTCTTCGCGTGATAACCTGAACCCTGCGCGAAGCCGCAAAGAAGCCATGATCGCCTGACATCAGTCGCTATTTCTTCTTTTTCGAGGCCGCTTCCGCCTCGCGGGCATTGATCTCTGCCAGATGCTTGTTTAAAACCTTGGCCAGCGTGTTGAGCTTGACTCTGGTACAGGTGGCACCGCGGGTTATGCCGGTGACGATATCCACTACCTCGCCTTTGGTTTCCGTCTTCTGATGAGCTGGTTTGACGGCGCGGGTCTTGATGCCCTCTTTGGCAAAATCCTCCATATCCATGGGGCACTGCGCCACCACGACCACGGGAATATCTACCTGCGCCAAAACCTCTTTGGCCTTGTGGATGACGTGCGAACGAACATTGCCCAGATGCAGAACGGCAATCTTATGACGCGCCACCTGTTCCAGCTCCCTTTCATTCAGCCCGAAGGTGGGGCCGTAGCCTCGCGAAGCCGCCGGAAAACTCTCCGGAACTCCGGTTCCTGCCTCCAAAACCAGTACGCTGGTCTGAATACCCTCCCGGCGCAGCCCATAGGTCATCTCGCAAACTGGTTTGGTAATGTGACGCCTTCCCGGAGACATGGCTATGGCGATCACATCCGGCTTTGTCGCCTCAGAGAGCGTGCCCCTTTGGGCCAGTCCGCCACCCTTAGCCAGGCCCATGCTCTCCCGGCAATCTACCACCTGAGTTGCCCTGCCAATCATGCTCTTTATTTGCGGTGGGATGGAATATAGACCTGACGAATAGATTTTAAACTGGAAAAATGAGGAAATTGCTATGCTCATATTCATTGGTCTGGGGCTCTACGACGAGCGGGATATCTCCGTCAAAGGCCTGGATGCGATTCATGCGGCGGACGTGGTTTATGCGGAGTTTTACACCTCCCGGTTGATGGGAGCAACTTTTGAGAAGCTGGAGGCATTCTACGGCCGCAAGATCAGCCTTCTTTCCCGTCAGCAGGTGGAAGTGGACCCCGCCTGGATGGAGGAAGCCAGGGATAAGGACCTGGCCTTCCTGGTGGGTGGCGACGCCATGGTCTCCACCACCCACCTGGACCTGCGGCTGCGAGCGGCTAAGATGGGAATCGAGACGCAGGTAATTCACTCCTCCTCCATCGTTACTGCTGTATCGGGACTATGCGGCCTGCAAAACTACCGCTTCGGCAGGTCTACGACCATTCCCTTTCCTTACATTTCCCGGGGCAAGCGCATCATTGCCGAGACGCCCTACCAGGTATTAAAGGAGAACTTGGACCGTAATTTGCATACCATGCTCTTTCTGGATATTCAGAGCGACTGCGGTGAGCGATATATGACGGTAAACGAAGGCGCAGCGCTCCTTCTGGAGATGCAGGAGGCGGCAGGGGAGAAGCTCCTGGATGGAATTTTGGGAATAGGCATTGCCCGGGCCGGCTCTGATGATGCGACGGTAAAGGCGGATCTTCTTCCTCGTCTGCAAAACTATGACTTGGGCGGACCCTTGCATATCCTGATCGTTCCCGCCAGGCTACATTTCATGGAGGCGCAGGCCCTAACGATGCTGGCAGGCGCACCTGAAGATGCAGTAAAAGGCGTAGAGTCAATTACCGCGCCCTAAAGGATGGGGGCTATGCGCTGCTGCGAAGATGAAAGCAGGAACGCAAAAACTATTAATATGATATTCTCCCGGCCATACCATAGGAATACCATGGAAAGATATGCAACGGTAAATCAGAGGAGTTTATGCCCAAGGTCACAGTGGAAATACCTCAGCACATCGTAGATGATGTCCAGGCACATGTAGGCGACGCAAAGAAGTTCGTAAGCTTCTCCGACGCCGTAAGATCAGCCATGCGAAAGATGCTGGATCAATTAGACGAAATTGATCGACGCAGGGGGCGCGCCCAGGAATGAAGCTAGGATTAGTCACGGAGTTTGATGCTGCTCACAGCCTGCCCGGCTACCAGGGCAAGTGCGCCAATCTGCACGGCCACACCTACCAGGTGGAGATTGTGGTGGAGGGCGATGTGGGGGTGGATGGCTTCGTCATGGATTTTTATCTGCTAAAAAAGATTATTGCAGACGCATTGCAGGAGCTAGACCACGGTTACTTAAATGATATTTTGCCAAATCCCACCGCTGAGACGATCGCCCAATGGATCTCGGATCGGCTGAAAAACGATATGGACGGCACTGCCATCCGGCTGCTTTCCTTGAAACTTTGGGAAGGGAAGAACAAATGGGTGATGATCGACTGATTATTGGGTTGCAGTCAGATCCCACGTTTTGGCACCTTCCGGAGTTTCCTTCAGCTCCTTCATCCGGGCGGCGGCCTGCTCATCATAGTACTTCTTGTACTTTTCTTCTCGATCTTTCTTGCCCCAATCCGCCAATTTTCTGTCCAGGGCTTCGAACATGTACTTCTCGGCGGCCTTGACGGTCTCCAGGTCCCCTCTTAGCACCAGGATCTCTCTGTCCATAACTTCTCCCGTCATCTCCATCTTGCCCGGACGGCGGATCAGGTCCAACTCGAAATTCTCCGTCAGCTCACGGATTACTGAGACGGGCATGCTCAGGGGGATCGCCAGGTCGTAAAGCCCTTTCAAATCTTCTGCGCTTTCTTTTTGGGGAGAGTCCATAAGTACCATGGTTAGAATCATTCTTGCCTTGATTTAAGGCTGTCGAAGAGACATCTAGAAGGGAAACAGTTATTAATGGGATCATCAATGCAAGGTGCGGATCGGGCCCGTAGCTTAGCCAGGTTGAGCGCACGGCTGATAACCGTGAGGTCACGCGTTCAAATCGCGTCGGGCCCATTTTCTTAATTTTTTAAAAAAAGGTTTTCTGGCATCCTTCACTTAGTAATTTCCCCCTCGAGTGTCACGTTCATGACAAAGTCGAAGGGCAGAGCCTGACACCATCCCGCCTTCTCAAAGATGGACATGAAGCATACACCCACGAGCTTCTTGTATTTCATTTTGCAGAGAAAATCCAACATCACCTCGGGCTTGACGCCGATCTTTGGCATGGCCATGCCCCCCAGGATTACAACAACATCCGCTTCTGCACTTGCCGCACTCTCTAGCTCCATTCCGTATTCCGTGGCTACGATGCGTCGTGCTTTATCCATATTTAAGCCGGGCAGAAAGGCCAGCTCCTTTTCTCGCACCGGATAGCCCAGAAATAGGGCAAAGGGAGTGCAAAACCCTGGCGAGCCAATGAAAACGATCTTCTTGTCATCCTTCACCAGATCTCTAAATCCGTTCAGCATCCCGCCTAGGCCCTTTACGTCCTGTATCTTCTCCACAGTGATCAACCTCCAATTTATCTCCCTAAGCATTGCGTTATAAGGAGTATCAACTAGGATTGCATTTATATAATATATAATATTCTGTACGCAGGAAAATCGTCGCGGTTGGATGGGAATGCATATTACAAAAGACCATGCGCTGCAAAGCCGCCGCGAATGCAAAAACGAGCGGCTGGCAAAATATTCCGGAAAAAGGAGTACGTCTATCTCGAGCATGCCTGACCCGATTCAAAACGTTTATGAGGATAGAACTGTTTCTTGGCCATAATGTCTAAGAGATCTGTAGATAAGGGTGACAGTGGCAAAAAAACCACGGTGAAGCCCAACGAGGCCAAGCCGCGGGAGGCCTCGTCCGTCCCCCTGGAAAAGAAGTCCAATGCTGCGGCCAAGGCCGGCATTTGGCAGAATAGCGATTTATATTTATATGCAGGATTGATAGTGGCGGCACTTTTCTCATTTTATCTGCGCGCCATTGTTCCCTGGGATCGAGTCTTTTCGGGCAACAGCGTCATCTTCAGCAGCGAGACCGATGCCTGGTATCATATGATGCTGGCCAAAGGCACTGTGATCAACCTGCAGAGATTATGGTTTGATCCCATGACTTATTTCCCGCATGGAACGCCGCTGCACTTAGGTCCTTTCGTGAGCTGGGCCATTACCATATTCTCCTACATCTTTGGCCTTGGCCAGCCCAGCAATCATCTGATTGAGGTCGTAGGCGCCTTCTTGCCTGCCGTCCTTGGTGCGCTCCTGGTATTCCCCGTCTACTTCATCGGAAGGGAGCTATGCGGCAAGAGCTGCGGCCTGATTTCGGCACTGATCATAGCCGTGCTTCCCGGCCAGGTCTTAAGTCGTACCACCTTAGGTTTTACAGATCACCACGCAGGCGAGATTCTTTTTAGCAGCCTCACTATGATGTTCCTGCTACTTGCTCTTCGCTCCGGCAAGAGCATGAGCTTTGCGGCTATGCAGAGGAACTGGTCCGCATTTAAGATGCCACTCCTCTATTCTGCTCTGGCCGGCGTTTCCCTTGGTCTTTACATCGATGCCTGGTCGTCCGGATTTCTCTTTGAGGGAATAATTCTGCTCTTCATCATGCTGCAGAGCATCTTTGACCACATCCGGAGAAAGAACGTGGAATACTTGGGAATATCCGGCGCGATAACGTTCCTTGTGGCCACGCTGCTGGTGCTCCCCTTTGTCGATTCCTATTACGGCTTCAACCATTACCTCTACAGTCTCTTCCAGCCCACCATACTTCTCTTGGGCGTGGTTGCAGTCATCTTTTTCTCTCTCCTGTCCAAGTTCATCCGAGAAAAGGGATTCAGCGGCTATTACTATCCAGGTGCATTGGTGGGATTAGCAGCCATAGGAACGACCATACTTTACTTTGCCCTTCCTCAGTTCACCAAGCCGCTCCTGGCCGGTCTGAGTATATTTCAGCAGAAGACAGGTGGCGCTGCAACGGTTGGTGAGGCATCGGCATTGCTATCCAGCGGGGGACAGTTCTCCTTTGCCAGTGTCATTACATCGTTTCCTGGAATTGGCTACAGTCCCGATCCGACTGCAGTCTTTCGCCTGCCCGAGACCCTTGCTATCTTGTTTACCACGTTCACATTAGCCCTGATAGCGTTGATCTTGCTCATCACCAGAAATGTCAAGTTCCCAAAGCCTGCTGAAATATTGATCTTAACCTGGTCTTTGGTAATCCTAGTCATGGCTCTCGCCCAGAATAGATTCACCTATTATTATGCGATAAACGTGGCGATTCTTACCGGTTTCTTGGTAACATGGCTGCTGCAGAGGTTTGGCATCAAGGATCTGGACCTGGATATGGCCAAGGAGCCGGCCAAGATGATCACCTCAAATCTCAAGATCATCCTGGCGGCAATTTTGATATTTTCGTTTATCATCTTGCCTAGTATTAGCTGGAGCATAGTATACGCTCAAAGCGCCGGCGGCCCGGAGTCTGATTGGCTGACCTCAACGGCATGGCTGCAAAACAATACGCCAACGCCCGGTATGGACCTTTATGAGAAATATGTGCGGCCCGCCGACGGCAAGTATGCCTACCCGGATACGGCTTACGGTATTATGTCCTGGTGGGATTACGGACACCTCATTGAATATGTGGGCCATAGGATTCCCAACGCCAATCCTTTCCAGCAGGGAATTGGCAGCGTCACCAATAATGCTCCCGGCTCCTCGCCCTTCTTCTTAGCCGAGAATGAGAGCCAGGCGGAAAAGGTGCTGGCAGACCTTGATCTAAACCGTTCGCAATATATGAACACCAAGTATGTGATGATCGATCAGCCCATGGCGGTAGGAAAGTTCCATGCCATGGCGGCCTGGAGCACCGTCCCCTATTCCAATTACGTGGCTGGAGTCTATCAGCAGCAAGGCAACAATTGGGTGCCGGTGCAGATCTGGCGCGAGTCTTATTTCAAGTCCATGGCGGCTCGCATGTATTTCTTCGACGGAACCGAGACCACCGGAGATATGGGTCTGGGACTGGCCTATCGCGCCAGGGATGCAGGAAATGGAGTTACGGTTCCCGTGCTTACCGAGGCGCCCATGATCACCAAGAATCGTACTGAACTGGAGGCGTTCATCAACGAGAGCAAAAATAAGGGAGACAATGCCGAGATCGCAGCCATGAGCCCAGCCACCTCTGCCTTCCCACTCGCTGCTCTGCAGCATTACCGTCTGGTGCATGAGTCAGAGAATACTATTACCGCAGGCCAAAAGCTCGTCAAGATCTTCGAGCATGTACCAGGCGCGGTGATCATCGGAAATGCACCGGCTGGAACCAAAGTTGTGGCCGCAGTTCCCATAATGACCAATCAGAACCGGGCTTTCCTCTATCAGCAGTCCAACATCAGCGATGCCGGAGGCCGGTTCACCCTGGTACTGCCTTACTCCACAGAAGGTCCAATTGCCGATGGTACCAATTTCGATACCAAGCCCATGAGTGCCTATCAGTTGTCTGTGGGTGACAAGAGCTACGAACTGAAGGTACCTGAGGAGTACGTCCTCTCCGGAGCTGTTATCACCACATGAAGCTCCTGGAGGAGATGAGCTGGCCAGAGATCGAAGCGGGCCTTAAGGAGACGCAGACGGTGATCCTGCCCGTGGGTGCAACCGAAGAGCATGGGCCACATCTGCCCACCATGACGGATACCATCCAGGCCATGGAGGTGGCGCGCGCGATCGCAAAAGAGCGCGCCGTCTTCCTGGCCCCGCCCCTTCCTTACGGAGTTTGCCGCAGCACGCGGGGCTTTCCCGGTACCATCACCGTGGGGCACGATGCCCTGCGTGCCTTCGCCAAAGACCTGCTGACCTCATTTGCCGATAGCGGCTTTGCCAGGGTGATGATTTTGACGGGCCACGCGGGAGGGCTGCACATGGCGGCCCTCGAGGAGGCCTGTCAGATGGCCGTGGAAGAGCGCGATTTTCGCGTTAGCCTGGTCTCTTTATTCGATCTGATTGATGCCGGGGCCGTTGAAACTTTGCATGACGGGCATGCCGGGGAGATGGAGACCTCACTCATGATGAATATTCGTCCCGACCTGGTCAAAGGAAAGCCGGATCTGCATTTCCCGAAAAGGCCCAAGTTCCTGATCATGAAGGATGTACGCCACCTTATGGGAAACGGCATCATGGGCAATCCACAGCCGGCAACGCGAGAAAAAGGAAAGCAGTTCTTCCAGATGGCCGTGGATGGAGTCAGGGGGGCCCTTGATGAGCTGGAGAGTGATGTCTGGAAGAAGTGATATCACTTCCTACTCGTCTCTTGTTTCCTTTTATCTTTTATTTCTGCGATTCTTCTCCTGGCTTTCTTTTGGCTATTCGACAGATTTATAAATCATCAATCTAACCGGAAAAAGCGTGCCTGGGACTGCTAAATGTTCATTTGTCAATCATCAAGTTAGGCTCTTAAAGCCGGAGAGGTTAGCTTCGGGCATCTTCGGCCATTTAGTCTTTTCTTTCTTTTGATGGGGGGCGGCAGGGCAAGAGATAGGTTGCTCTGAATCGGCCCGGCTATGGGATGGTAATATGTTATCTGATAATGATGAAAAAGTTTTGAAAGCGATATCTGAAGGAGATTCTGATCCTCAGAGCATTGCCGATAAGCTGGGAATGAAAGTAGAGGCGGTGCGAGCCTCGGCTGATGCTTTGGGCGAGCAAGACCTGATCAAGGTGACAAAGTCAGTAGCTGAGTTTGTCTCTCTGACAGAAGAAGGCACAAAGTATGCCAAAGAGGGGCTTCCAGAGAGAAATCTTCACCAGTCATTGGGATCAGGCAAGCCCATGTCCGAGCTGAAAGATCCAGCCCACAAGATTGGTCTGGGGTGGCTGAGGAGAAAGGGCTGGGCCACGATTCAAGGGGGGGAACTCAAACCGCTGGGCTCTGCCCCCAAGGGTAAAGATGAGGGGTTACTGGAAAATCTGCTGGCCGGACCGAAGAGCAGCGCAGATCTAGACAAAAAGGGTCTGGCCGATCTTAAGGGACGGGGGCTGGTTAGTTCCAGTAAGAGCAAAGAGTGGCGGTATGAGATCACAGTGGAAGGGGAACAATGCGCGTCTGGCGGAATGGACGAGACCCCTGCTCAGGAGATGCCACCCATTACATCCGATATGATTAAGACCGGCAGGTGGGAGGAACGGGACGGAGTCTTATTTTTGGATTATATGGGCTCGTACTATCGTGCTCGTCCCTACGACGTGACCCTGGCCGCGGACAGGATTATCCCCGGCAAGAAGCACCCCTACCAGAGGCTCATCGATTTCATGCGGGAGATCATGCTGGAGATGGGCTTTGTGGAGATCAAAGGCCAGATTGTGCAGTCCAGCTTCTGGAATTTCGATGCGCTCTTCCAGCCCCAGGACCATCCCGCTCGGGAGATGCAGGACACCTTCTATCTGGATAGTCTGGCCGATATTCCTGACTATTCCCGCGTCAAAGAGATGCATGAAAGCGGAGGAGCCGTTGGCTCCACGGGCTGGGGCGGATGCTGGAAGCCGGAGGTGGCTCGCCAGGAGGTGCTGCGCACGCACACCACGGGAGTAACCATCAAGTATCTGGCCGAGCACCCCGAGCCGCCGGTCAAGGCCTTCGGCATAGATCGCGTCTACCGGCGCGAGGCCATAGACGCCACCCACACCCCGGAGTTCGAGCAGCTGGAAGGCATTGTAATGGACAGGGATGTGACATTCTCTCATCTTCTGGGCATCTTGAAGGAGTTTTACGCTAAGATGGGCTTTGAGGAAGTTCGCTTCCGGCCGGGTTACTTCCCCTACACGGAGCCCTCTGTCGAGCCGGAGGTCTTCATAGACGGTTTGGGATGGGTGGAGCTGGGCGGAGCCGGAGTCTTCCGAAAAGAGGTCACGGCGCCCTTCGGCATCGAACATCCGGTGCTGGCCTGGGGCCTGGGAGTCTCGCGGGTGGCCATGCTCAAATTAGGGCTCAAGGACCTGCGGTTGCTCTATCAGTCGGATATAGAGTGGCTACGCAGTACGCCCGTTTCCATCAAGCTTTGAAGGAGGATTAATCATGCCGGTTGTCAGACTTTATTATGAGGACATGGAGAGGCTGATTGGAGCCTCTCGCGAGACTATCATGAGCCGACTGGCCATGATGGGTGCAGACATTGGAAAGAGGGCGGAAGAGGAACACGTGGATGTGGAGTTCTTCCCGGATCGGCCCGATCTTTATAGCGCCGAGGGCGTGGCCAGGGCCATGCAGGGCTTTTTGGGCATCAAGACGGGGCTGGTGGAATATCCCATAAAGGAAGGGCCGATCGTCCTGCAGGTAGAGGAGTCGGTAAAATCGGTGCGCCCCATCATCGGCTGCGCTGTGGTGCGCGGCCTTTCCTTCAGCAGCGAGGCCATTCTGTCCCTCATGGGACTGCAAGAGGATCTGCACTGGGGGCTGGGCAGAAATCGGCGCAAGGTGGCCATCGGCGTGCATGACCTCTCCCGCGTCACGCCGCCCTTCCGCTACTTTGGGGAAGATCCGGCCCGAAAGTTCGTGCCCCTGGACTTTGCCGAAGAGATGAGCATGGAGGAGATGCTGCAAAAGCACCCCAAGGGCAAGGGCTACGGCCATATCCTGCAAGGTTGCCAGCGTTATCCGCTCATAGTGGACGCTAAAGATCAGGTGCTCTCTTTTCCGCCCATCATCAATGGCCAGTTGACGTCGGTCACCGAGGAGACCGAGGATCTGTTCATTGACGTTACGGGAACAGACGGCATGGTGCACAAAGCCCTGAACATAGTAGTAACCTCCCTGGCGGAGAGAGGGGGCAGGATCGAGAGCGTCCGGATTATGAGGAGCGAGGGCGATTTCCTCTCTCCTCATCTGCAGCCATCAGCCTGGACGGTGAAGGCGCCGGAGGCCAACAAGCTGATCGGCTTTGATCTGACGGGAGAGGAACTGGCAAAATGCCTGCAGCGGATGCGCTTGGGGGCAATCGCGAATGGCAGCGATGTTCAGGTGCTGGTTCCGGCTTACCGGGCGGACATAATGCACTCCTGGGACATCTTCGAGGACGCGGCCAAGGCCTACGGCTTTGAAAAGCTTGATGCCCGTCTGCCTCGGACGGTGACTGTAGGCCGGGCCCACCCTTCCGAGCTACGTAAAGCCGAGATTCGCGAGGTCATGGCCGGGCTGGGATATTTGGAAACCATGCCCTTCACCCTGACCAATGAGAAGGTGCATTTCCAGTGGATGAGGCGCGCGCCGGAGCGCGCCGGCGCGGTTGCCGTGCTGCATCCCATCAGCGAGCTGCACACCATCCTGCGCACCTCGCTTCTCTCCAGCCTTCTGGAGATCTTCGCCATGAATCAGCATCATCCTCTGCCCCAGAAGATCTTTGCCGCCGGGGACGTGGTGGTGGAAAAGAAGACCCGTATGCATCTGGCCGCGGCATCCATGCACAGCGGCGCCAATTTCTCGGAGATACGCTCGGCGATCGATGCGGTGTTGCGGGAGCTGGCCATTAAGGCAGAGATTGTTCCTTCCCAAGATGGAGCGCTTCTGCCGGGAAGGGGTGGCGATCTTCAGGCGAAGGGCCGAAAGATTGGCTGCTTCGGAGAGCTGCACCCTCTGGTTTTAAGGAGCTTCGGGCTGGAGCAGCCGGCCGTGGGGATGGAGTTGGAGTGGGGTGAGCTCTGAAAGGAGCTTGCTGCTTTTCTTTTTAGTACGAAAATGCCTCTTTGTGCCTTTGTGCCTTTGTGGTTAAATTTTTTTGCAATAATAAAATACCTATGACTACGAATACGTTCACCACAAAGGCACAAAGACGATCTATTTTCATCCTCGTATCTCGCCGGACAAACGGCGCAGGAAAATGGGTCAGATTTATCTGCTAATAAACGCAATAATAAGAGCTGGCTATTATGGATTGTGACGGCTATGAAGGTTCGAGATCTGATGAGCTATCCCATTGCCACTGTGCCCCCGGAGGCCACGGTGCTGGAGGCCATAAAACGGATGGTGGCGGAGAAGAAGGGCAGCGTGCTGGTAGCCAAGGAAGGGCTTCTCAAGGAGTGCCTGGGCATTGTCACCACCAGCCAGATCTTTCTCAAGGTATTTTCCGAAGGCCGGGACCCGGCGGCGGTAACAGTCATGGAGATCATGAAGGCAAGCCCGCTTATCACCATTGACCTTGATGCCACCACAAGGGAGGCGGCCAGATTGATGCGAGAGCACAGCATCCGAAGGCTTCCCGTGATGAAGAACGGAGCGCTGGTAGGGATAATCACCAGCAAGGATCTGCTGGCGTGCGTGGTGTGATGCTGCTGGAAAAAAGAATTCGCTACTTCTGCCGGGCGGCAAACGCAGAATTTAAATAGCCCAAGGGTCAAGTTCATGAGGCAAGTCGAGGTTGCCTAGCCTGGTAAGGCGCAGGTTTGCTAAACCTGTTCTCCTCCGGAGATCGTGGGTTCGAATCCCACCCTCGGCGCTTATCGTTTTTTGGGCAGGTTTCTTTGATCGTCGGCAGGTTTGCCTTCTTCGCCAAGAAATTGGAATCCGATCTAGTCCGTCCCCGGCAGCAGCGGTCGGATCTCATAGACATCCAACTGGCGCTGGATGGTGAATAGATCGTTGCCCTTCTGGTGGCTCACGAGCAGGGAGTTGCCCACGTCTTTGGGCAGATAGAACTCCTCGTTGTCCAGTTTGACGCGGAAGAATTTCCGGCTCTTGCCCATCTCCATGTCCCTGTATCTTCCGGTTACCTTCTCGCCGATCTTCAGAATCCTGGGTTCCATACTAATTTCACCTCATTGATGGTTACAATTACGCTTTGCATCTACTTCTAACTTCCGGATGAAATTGAGATGGCAACCATTTTCATCTCGATTTTTGGCTCTTAGCTATTCCGTGTGGGCAAAGCTTTAATTCTATTTTTCTTGCACCCTTTGTAGATTGGCACAAAATACTGTTTCACGCGAAGACGCGAAGCCGCGAAGTTCAGATGATATAAATTCCTGACCATAATTGATCGGTTACTATTTTTCGTCCATTGCATGCGATCGCGTTTATTAGCCTATGCGTCTTCGCGGCTTAGCGTGAGAAATCGGTATGTACCACGGCACTAATCCTATCAGCATCAAACACGGCAAGAGCACGGATGATAGGTGATCAGCCGCCTCACCCTTGCATTGACCTAATCCTGCGGTTATTAATCGCGCTTGCCGAATTGAGAGCTGAGGCCGACAGATCTCCCATCACGAGCGATTCCTCATTCACAGCACGCTTCTTGGGCGGAGCATTGACGAACAAATCTGCCGTATCGTAGTCCATGACGCTATATCCGGTGGGAGGAGTTCCCGTAACCGTGACAAAGTTCTCAAGTCGTCCAGTGGTGCACGGACCGATGCGCGTGACCAGTTTGATCTGAGTTGATGCCCCGATCTCAAGGCGGCCGATATTGCTCCATGTGACCTTCTGTCCCTGGGCCAGACCACTGCGGTTATCAGAGACATAGCTCAATCCCACAGGCAATATGTCCTGTGCCGTGACCGGGTCCAGAGGGGTCTCTCCTGTGTTAGTGATATCAATGATGAAGGTAGCAATGTCGCCGGAGGTTGGATGCGCGGGAACCATGGTTACGTCTAACGAAGACATGGAAGTTGAAATTAAGGCGAAGATAAATACTAAAGAGACCAAAAGGCATCGAACCCGTGTCGTATCTCGATTATCTTTTCCTATTTTGATTAAGAAATTAATATGCAGATTGATACCACCAGATCTATGTATTAGCAGTCAATGCCATCGCAGCCCATTTTGGGTTCATCCGTCGTCACGTTCTTGTGGAACTTGATTACTTTATCCAGATTGAAAACGCCGGAGAATAACTGCCGGGAGTTAATGTCCTGGCTGAACATATTATGCATTTTCGAATCAGTTTCTATGGTTCCATTGAAGCTGCTTTTCAGATCAGTGCCGATCGTTTGAGGAGACGACGCCCTGTCAGTAGAGCTGAAATAGATCGTCTGCTCCTTCTCCATCTCTTCGACGCTGAAAATATCCTTGATCCTGGCGCCGGACCCCCCGTAGAACGCCATGGAATGAATTGATTTTCCCCCCGTCAGCGGTTTGGCCCCCTTAAAGGCCAACTTGGTATCTGCAAAGAGATTCAGGCTCGATTGGTTTTCTGGATCCAGGGAAGGGACATCCCTTTGCAGCTTTTCGGCAGCTTCTGACATAACCTCTGCCGACTCAAGCTCGATCTCGCCTTCGCCGGCTAGGGAATCATCATAATCAAGGGCGATGGTCTTGTCCTTGATGGAGGTCCTGGACTCGATGATGCCCACTCCACTTAAGGTCTTGGCCTCGCAATACTGGCCGTACTGTACCGGCTCCATAGTCTTGTTGACCTTGATCTTCGGCAAAAGGGATCTTACTTCAGCCAAAGCCGAGTCGTTTACCTCTCCGCCCGCCGGATCGGTGGCGTTGACGTAAACTACATCGATGAGCCTGCCGGAGATGTTTCGATCAATACTGGCCACAAGATGAATGGCATTGTAGGCACCGGGATCTAGGTCAACCAGGTCATTCCAGGAGATGACTCTTCCCAACTCAGATACAGATCCGTTGCGGTTGTCTGAGACATAGCTCATTCCCACGGGCAATGTGTCCACGGCATGTACCTGGCTCAGATCTGTTTTGCCATTATTGAGTATATTGATTACAAAACTGATATTTGCACCAGGAGAGGCGACGGTAGGATTGGCAACCTTGGTCACATTGATGCTCGCCAATATCTTCTGGTTTGCGAAGTCCATCTCTTTCAGGTCCGAGTGATCCACAGTTATGGAGTAATTGCCCTGAGCGGGATGGGTCTGCCTCCAGCCAGGATGTTGCACCTCTCTTAAGGTGTACTTGCCTCGGATCACGTTATCCATTTGGTACAGGCCGCTATCGTTGGTGATGGTGGATCTTACCACCCGACCGGTCGTCAGGTTGACAAGCTCGATGGTCCAGCCGGCCAGTCCCGGATCAGTATCGCCCTCATGAGTTCCATCGCCATCCAGATCATTGAACTTGCGACCGGATATAGACAATTTAAGCGCGGTAACATCTTTCGTGGTGGAGTTCGTAACCGGATCTCCATTTTGCGGCTTGCCGGTGACAAACACCAGATTGGTCAGAGTGCCATAGACGGTCCCATCAATCTTGGCCTTGATCCACAGAGACTTCATGTCGCCGACCGGCAGGGGACCTATCTCCGTCCAGTTAACGTACCGGCCGCTATTGACGCTTCCGGCAGAAGAGGAGTCATAGGTCAGGCCACCGGGCAATTTGTCGCTCACAAAGACATTCCCAAGCAAGGCGGCACAGTTATTGGTCACATTCAGGGTGAAGTTGATGAAAGTGCTCTCTGAGCCGAAGGTGGGATCGGCGGTCTTGGTGACCAGGATATTGGCTTCCTCGGCACGAACGTTCGCAGTCGAGCTGTTGCTCAAATTCTGGCCGTGCTCAGGCTTGCCCTCAACATCCACGCGGTTGGTCAGAGTCCGGATGCCTGAAACTGGGCCGTCGATGTGGGCCACGATCCAAAACACTTTGCCAGCGCCAGAACCCAGGGGACCGATGTCGCTCCAACTGACCGTCTGGCCGCTTTGCGTGCTGCCTATCGAGGATGAAACATAGCTCATGCCTGTGGGCAAGAGATCGCTCACGAAGACATGAGGCAGCGGAGTGCTGCCGGTATTATTCACCACCAGAGTGAAGTTGACATTGGTGCTCGGCGAGCCGAAAGTGGGATCAGCGGTCTTGATGACAGTGATCCTGGGCTCGCGCACTTCTACGGTTGTAGTAGTATTATTGGTAACATTGTTGCCGTGTTCAGGCTTGCCCTCCACATCCACGCGGTTGGTCAAGGTCTGGACCCCTGAAACTGGGCCGTCGATGTGGGCCAAGATCCAAAGCTGCTTGCGATCTCCAGAACCCAAGGGACCGATGTCGCTCCAACTGACCGTCTGGCCGCTTTGCGTGCTGC